>Ga0209482_1000099_pt1 | contig 71820 bp, 60 predicted proteins | sample CoawatmetaG10DNA_FD_187512 | JGI IMG/M metagenome (GOLD analysis project Ga0209482, IMG submission 187512) | Marine microbial communities from the West Antarctic Peninsula - Coastal water metaG104-DNA (SPAdes) (version 2) | ecosystem: Environmental > Aquatic > Marine > Coastal ...
ATTCTTTCTTTTTTTCTTCTGCTTTTCTATTTTGTTGTGTTTTTTGTCTTAATGCTAACTGGCTCGATTCATACCAAAAAGTATAATTTCCAGAAAAATGATTTATTTTTCCAAAATCTATATCAGATATATGTGTGCATACTGAATCTAAGAAATGTCGATCGTGAGAAACAACAATTACTGTATGATCATAATTTGCAATAAAGTTTTCTAACCATGTGATTGTTTCGAAATCTAAATCATTTGTAGGCTCATCCATAATAAGGACATCTGGACTTCCAAATAAAGCTTGGGCAAGTAAAACCTTAACTTTTTGAATACCATCAAGCTCTGCCATGCTCTTATAATGTAACTCTTCCTTTATATCTAAATTTGATAACAATGCTGCAGCTGAACTTTCAGCATTCCATCCATCCATTTCTTCATACTCTAGCTGTAAAACCCCTACTCTGTCACTGTCCTTATCTGAAAAATCTGATTTTGAATAAATTTCATCCATTTCTTTTTTAAGACTGAAAAGGCTTTTATTACCCATAATAACGGTTTCCAAAACTTGTTTGGCATCAAAAGCAAAATGATCTTGCTCTAAAACCGACAATCTTTTTCCAGGCTCCAAATGAATATTTCCAGAATTCGGTTCAATTAATTTAGATAAAATTTTCAAAAAAGTAGATTTTCCTGCTCCATTAGCACCTATTATTCCATAACAATTGCCTTTTAAAAAAGCTGTATTAACATCGTCAAACAAAACTCTTTTACCAAATTGAACTGAAAGATTTGAAACACTTAACATATTTTTTTAATTAAGATGGTAAATTTAACAAAATCAAGGATATGATTATTCTATATTTAGAATAATTTTAATACATTCATTTTAGAAATAAGTTTTGAAAAAAATACTATTAATAACATTATTACTATCTATCTCATGTTCCGATAAAGAGATAACATATATAGGCGGAAAGATTTTAAAAAAAACTAGCGACGAAATTTCTATTTTAAAAGATGAGAAACTAATAAAAAAAATAGCGATTAATGAAAATGGAGAATTTTTTTCAAAATTAGATACTATAAATGATGGTTTATATAATTTTATTCATCTTCCAGAGTTTCAATATTTAATATTTGAAAAGGGAGACAGTATAGTTTTAAGGCTAGATGTTTTAGATTTTGACGAATCTTTAGTCTTTACGGGAAAAGGATCTTCCAAGAATAACTATTTAATAGATGTTTTTCTTAAACATGAAGAAGAAAATAAATTTATAAAATCAAAATTCAAGTCAAACGACATAAATTTTATTAAGATTATTGATTCCTTAATTAATGTAAAAATTATTAAATTTTCTAAATTTAAAAAATCCAATAAAATTAGTCATTCAACTGAGTTAATTTTAGAATATGCTATAAAACTACCCATATATTCAAATGTTGAGTATTTTATTTCAAATTTTAGTTCATCTATAAAATCTAACGATATTTATAAGTATAGAGAAGATATTGATTTAAATCTTGAAACTTTCTCTCACTTTAAACCCTACTTAGATTACATAATTTTAAGAACAATTAATCACTCTAATTTAAATATCAATACTGGTTCCCATAATTCTTTAAATTATAATTTAAAAAGATTAGAGTTTGTTAATAAAAACATAACTCATCCAAAAATTAAAACAAAAATCTATAGATATATAGGATTTGAATATTTATTAAAAGAATCAAAATTGACAAATATCGATACTTTTCTAAATAAATTCTTAGAATATTCTAATAATATATCTACTAATAAAGAAATTAATGAGTTATACAAAAATATTTTTACACTTCAAGTTAATAACAATATTCCTCAAGTAAATTTAGTCAACGAAAAAAACATTGTAAAAGATATAGCTGAATTCTACAGTGATAAACCTATCATTTATGTTTTTTGGTCTTACGACCAAAATTCACATCAAATAGCTCTCTTTAATAGAATAAACAAAATATTAAATTCAAACTCAAAATTTAACATTCGTACAATTAATATTAATAATGATAATTTAAAATGGAAAAAAATAATCAATTTACTCAAAAAAAGAACAAAATTACATCATTTTAGATCAGTTGATTTTGATGATATGAGCAAAAAAATGATACTCAACAATTTAAATAAAGTTATAATCACTAACAAATATGGTAAAATAAAAAATATTTTAAACGTTACTGATCTTGAAAAACTTTTTAATATAAATTAATTACCTTTTTTATAATCTGCAAGAAATTTTTCTAAACCAATATCTGTTAAAGGATGTTTAATTAGGCCTTTAATCGAAGAAAGTGGTCCTGTCATTACATCAGCACCTATCTTAGCACAATCTATAACATGCATAGTGTGACGTATCGAAGCAGCAAGTATTTGCGTATTAAAAGCGTAATTATCATATACATTTGCAATTTCAGAAATTAAATTTAATCCATCTGTTGAAATGTCGTCTAACCTCCCAATAAAGGGCGATACATAGGTTGCTCCAGCCTTAGCAGCTATAAGAGCTTGTCCAACAGAAAAAATCAGAGTACAATTAGTTCTAATTCCTTTATTTGAAAAATGCTTAATCGCTTTTATACCTTCTAAAATCATTGGAATTTTTACTACAATTTGAGAGTGTAATTTAGCTAGAGCTTCTCCTTCTTTAACCATTCCTTGAAAATCAGTTGAAATTACTTCAGCAGAAACATCTCCATCAACTATGTTACAAATTTTCACATAATGATCTAAAATGTTTTGGTGACCTGTTATACCCTCTTTAGCCATTAGAGATGGATTTGTAGTTACACCATCAAGTACACCTAAATCTTGTGCCTCTTTAATTTGTTCTAGATTAGCAGTGTCAATAAAGAATTTCATAAATAATATTTTTAATTTTTGTTATAATAAAGTAATATGTTTTCAAACAGTCTATCTGGTAAAATGCTTTTTAAAACTATTGAAAATTTTTGAATAAACGTGCCTACTTTATAGTGAATTTTAGGTTTTTTAGTTTTAATTATTTTGTAAACTAATTTTGAAATAATATCAGGAGAAAGAGCATTCTTTACCTGATTGTTAGCAGAATTGATGCTTTTTTTATAATCTTTCTTATATAAAGATCCTGGCAAACTTGGACTATTTATCCTTCTTGAAATTATTTCAGTTTTAAAATCACCAGGTGCAATATTAACAACTTTAATATTAAACTTATTTAATTCCATACTAAATGCTTCTCCAACTATTTCCATTGAACTTTTAGTAGCGCTATAAACACCTCTGTATGGAAGGGCAAAATAACCCATAATTGATGTAATATTAATAATCAAACCAGTTTTATGTCTTCTCATTGAAGGAATACATTGCTTAATAATATTTATAGGTCCAAAAAAATTTGTTTCAAAGGCTGATTTTATATCTGATTCTGCAGTTTCTTCCATAGGGCCAGTAATTCCTATTCCAGCATTATTTATTAAAACATCTAACCTACCCTCTTTTTTTACAATATGACTAACAGTGTTCTTAATATGTTCAATATCTGTAATATCACATTTTAGCAGCTTAAATTTATTGACATCATAATTTTCGGGATTTCTACTTGTCCCATAAACATTAAAACCTTTAGAGGATAGATAGAGTGCAATAGATTTACCTATTCCAGATGAAGCACCAGTAACTAGAACTGTTTTAGACATAAAAAAAGGGCAAGCTACTTACATCACACCGCTACAACCATCGACCCTTGCTGTGTTCCCACCCTGGGGGATTAAATAGGAGCTGGTTGTGTAAGACTTGCCCAAGACAAATATATAGATATAAGTTTTTATAATTAAATATGTTAAGGATTAATTATTAATATTTAAATTTGGCTAATAAATTTATTCATGAAAATCCTTAAATTATATATACTACTTATTTCATTTACGCTTTTCTCTTGTGGAGTTAAAGTAAATCACAACTATTCTTTAGATATTTCTAAATCAAATGAGTATTTAAACAATGGTAATATTATAAATTTGGCAATAAACAATCCTTCTAATAACCTTTTAACAGATTTAACTTTCTCTATTGATGATATTAAAATTGAAACAAAACATGTTTTAAATAATAAATTGGGAGTAAACACATTGCGAGCTTCCTTTAAGGTAAATAATGAAATTTTTATTGTTCAGAAAGATATAATCATATATTCAAATACTAAACCTAAGCTTTATACTTATAAAATTATAAATGAATTTGATCACGACATGAATTCATATACTCAAGGACTTGAGTTTGATAATGACTATAATTTATATGAAGGAACAGGAAAGTATGGATATTCAACACTAAAAAAAATAGATTTTAAAACTGGAAAAATTTTAAATAAAATATTTTTAGATAAATCATATTTTGGAGAAGGAATAACGATTCTAGATGATAAAATATTTCAGTTAACTTGGAAGGAAAATATTGGTTTTGTATATAATAAAAATGACTTTAAATTGATTAAATCATTTAATTACAAAAATAGTATAGAAGGATGGGGATTGTGTAATGATGGTCAAAAACTATATAAATCAGATGGTACAGAAAAAATATGGGTCCTTGACCCAATTAACTTAAAGGAACTTTATAGTTTTAGTGTTGTAACAAATAATAAAATAATTAAAAAAATAAATGAATTAGAATGGCATAATGGAAAGATATATGCTAATACTTACCAATTTAATAAAGAAGTGGGTTTAATTATTGATCCGAAAAGCGGTAAAGTTGAGGGAGTTATTGATTTTAATGGTTTGAAAGCCAAAGTAAAACAACATTCTAAACTTGATGTGTTAAATGGTATAGCTTATAATAAAAAAAGAGAAACCTTTTTTGTTACAGGAAAAAATTGGAATAAATTATTTGAAATTAAAATATTAGAAAATCAATAATTAAATAATGTTCTTCCTTTCATTAAAAGATTAACCTCTTTTTTAACACTGTTAATTTCTAAAACATTATCCGGTAGTTTTATAACTCTATCAATTAATTCTACTATTTTAACCATATCTACTTCTTTGAGACCTCTAGTAGTTATTGCTGGAGTTCCAAATCTAATTCCAGATGTAACAAAAGGAGATTTATCGTCAAATGGTACCATGTTTTTATTTGCTGTAATATCAGCTTTAACCAGTGCTAGTTCAGCATCTTTCCCAGAAATATTTTTATTTCTTAAATCAATTAACATCATGTGATTATCTGTTCCCCCAGAAATTATATTATAATCTCTTTTAACAAATTCTTCAGCCATTGCTTTTGCATTTTGCCTAACTTGTATCATATAATCCATAAAGTCATCTTTTAATGCTTCTCCAAACGCTATTGCTTTCCCAGCAATGACATGTTCTAAAGGTCCACCTTGATTTCCCGGAAATACAGCTAAATCTAATAATGAAGACATTTTTTTTAATGAACCATTTTTTAATTTTAATCCAAATGGATTGTCGAAATCTTCTCCCATTAATATTAACCCTCCTCTAGGTCCTCTTAAAGTTTTATGAGTTGTAGTTGTAACAACATGACAATAAGGAATAGGGTCGTTTAAAATACCCTTAGCGATTAGTCCTGAGGGGTGAGAAATGTCTGCTAATAGAAAAGCATCTACTCGATCAGCAATATCTCTAAACTTTTCAAAATCAATATCTCTTGAGTAAGCAGAAGCACCTGCTATAATTAGTTTTGGCTTTTCTCTTTTAGCAATTTCTAAAATCTTATCATAATTTAATATTCCAGTTTCTTTTTCAACTCCATAAAAAACAGGATCATATAACCTTCCACTAAAATTGACTGGGGAACCGTGTGTTAAGTGTCCGCCATGAGATAAATCGAATCCTAGAATTTTGTCACCTGGGTCTAAAAAAGCATGATATACAGCTGTGTTAGCTTGTGATCCAGAATGAGGTTGAACGTTAGCATAAGAGGCACCAAAAAGTTCTTTGGCTCTATTTATGGCTAAGGTTTCTATTTGATCTACAACTTCACATCCCCCATAATATCTTTTACCAGGATATCCTTCTGCATATTTATTTGTTAAAACTGAGCCAGTGGCAGCCATAACTGCTGGACTAGTAAAGTTTTCAGACGCAATTAACTCAACTCCATTTAATTGTCTAATCTCTTCTTTAATAATTAAATCATTTATTTCCTTGTCAACTCTCATTTTATAATTTTTAAACAAACTTAAACATGAAAAAAGATCAAACCAATAAATAAATTAGATTATAACACTAAATTATTAAAAAACAATTAACAATTTAAGTTATATGATCATTCAAACTAGAAAAATTAATATCTGAATGAGAAGTGTGGTATAATACTTTATCATTATTTATTAATATTAACTGGGGAGACTCGTGAAAAACATTGTATTTATCAGCAATAACATTTGACAAACCTTTCATTCTAACTACATCTATGTAAATGTAATTATGAATATTCAATTTTCTGTTAAAAGCTAACTCAAACCTTTTAAAAACAATTTTACTAATAATACATCTTGGTGAATGTTTAAAAATAACAATGTTATTGTCTTTTGATTTAGGAACTTCATTTATAGAATTAATTTGAATCCAATTTATTTTCGACATATAAGTGAAATATACTTGTTAACTTTACTATGTGATTAAAAAAGTAAATATACTAAATAAGAAAGCTAAATTCGAATATGAACTATTGGATGAATATTCGGCAGGAATTGTATTGACAGGCACTGAAATTAAATCTATAAGAGATGGTAAAGCCTCTATTTCTGAAAGCTTTTGTGAATTTAGTGACTCAGGTGAATTATTTATTGTCAATATGTTTATAGATGAATACACTTTTGGAAACCATTATAATCATCAAACAAGAAGTCAAAGGAAATTGCTTTTAAATAAAAAAGAATTAAAAAAATTATTTAAAGAAGTTCGTAATACCGGTTTAACTATAATTCCTCTTAAAGTATATATTAATGATAATGGATTTGCAAAAATCTTAATTTCTCTAGCTAAGGGAAAAAAGACATATGATAAAAGGCAGGTTATTAAAAACAGAGAGAACAAAATTCAATTAGATAGGTTAAAAAAGAAATAAATTTAATTTGTGTTTTTAAGCATTGGAACAAAATTAAATTTTCCTAATTTATTTTTCTCAAATTTAGTTTTACTTTTTCTAACTATCAAAGTCATTTCTTGATCAATATTTCCAATAGGTATCACAATTTTTCCGCCAACTTTCAATTGAAGAAGTAGTTTTTTAGGAACTTCTGAAGCTCCAGCAGTAACCAATATCTTGTCAAATGGTGCTTGCTCTGGCATACCTAAATAGCCATCTCCATATTTGATTGATTTAGGGTTATAACCCAATTCATTTAATCTCTTCATGGATTTTCTATATAAAACATGTTGCCTTTCAACCGTGTAGACATTAGCTTTTAACTTAACTAATACAGCTGTCTGGTAACCAGAACCTGTGCCTATTTCAAGTACTTTATCGTTATTTTCTATTTCTAGAATCGATGTTTGAAAAGCAACTGTATAGGGTTGAGATATAGTTTGATTAGAATCAATAGGAAATGCTTTGTCTAAATAAGCATATGACTCAAAATCCTTATCAATAAATAAATGTCTTGGAATATGTAAAATAGCGTCTATTACCGTTTTAGAACTAATTCCTTTACTTATTAGCTGATCAACTAATCTTTTCCTTAATCCTTTATGTTTTGAGGTATCTAACAATAGCTTTTAATTATCGTAAAATTAATGAATAAGAATTGTATTTTTGAAAAAAATTTATATGTTAAAAGCTGGTGTTATTGGAACAGGTCATTTAGGCTCTATTCATCTTAAACTTCTTAAGGAATCAAATTTATATAAAGTTATTGGATTTCATGATAGTGATTTAAAAAGGTCTAAAGAATTAGGTAATGATTTTGTTTTTTTTAAAGACTCTAATGAGTTAATAAATTCAGTTGACGTTATTTTTATATGTTCAAATACTCCTTCTCATCATTCTATAGCGAAGAAATGTTTAGAAAATAATAAACATATTTTTATTGAAAAACCCATTACTTCAACAATTGAACAAGCGAAAGAGTTGGTTGACTTAGCAAAACAGAATAACCTAAAGGGTCAAGTTGGACATGTTGAACGCTTTAACCCAGCTTATGTAAGCGTAAAAGAAACAATAAAGAATCCTAAATTTATAGAATGTCATAGGCTTGCTGAATTTAATCCAAGGGGAAATGATGTTTCAGTGGTATTAGATCTTATGATTCATGATATAGATATTGTTCTTAGTATAGTCAAATCCAAAATTAAATCTGTAAATGCAAATGGAGTCTGTGTAATTAGTGAAACACCTGATATCACTAATGCTAGAGTAGAATTTGAAAATGGTTGTGTTGCAAACTTTACTGCAAGCAGAATTTCATTAAAAAATATGAGAAAAACTCGTTTATTTCAAAATGACGCGTACATTTCTGTCGATTTTCTAGAAAAGAAAAGTGAAATCGTTAAAATATCTGATACTATTAATAGTTTAGATAAATATGCTATGATTATTAAAAATAATAGTGGAGAAAAAAAACAAATATATTATAAGAATCCAGTAATAAATCCAACAAATTCTATTGTTGAAGAACATGAATCATTTGCTAATTCAATAACGAACAATTCAACGCCAATAATTAGTTTGGAAGATGGTTATTTAGCGCTGAGCTTGGCGAACCAAATTATCAAAAATATTTAATGAATATAGCTAATAATTTATCAGAAATTAAATCAAAAATTCCCCGCTACGTTAAATTAGTTGCCGTTTCAAAAACTAAACCAGTTGAAGATTTAGAAGTAGCTTATAAAGCTGGTCAATTGCACTTTGGTGAAAATAAAATTCAAGAACTTGTTTCAAAACATGATGCCCTTCCAAAAGATATCAAATGGCACATGATTGGACATCTTCAAACAAATAAAGTAAAATACATAGCTCCATTTGTACACTTAATACATAGCGTAGACAGTGTCAAACTTATTAAAGAAGTCAATAAGCAAGCTGTCAAAAACGATAGGATTATTAATGTTTTAATTCAGATTGATATTTCTAAAGATGAAACAAAATTTGGATTTTCATTTAATGATTTTGAATTGATTTTTAATGACAACCTTTTATCTACTTTTAATAACATTAAAGTCATTGGATTAATGGGAATGGCTAGTTTTACTAATGATAAAAATATCGTAAGAGGTCAATTTAACTCTTTAAAAGAGTTATATGTAAAACATAAAGAATCTTTATCTCTGGAATTTTTATCAATGGGAATGAGTGGAGATTATAATATAGCTATAGAATGTCAGAGTAATTTAATCAGACTTGGCAGTACTATTTTTGGAAAACGTAAATAAAAAATATTGTATTCAATTATTGATGTAGAAACAACTGGGGGAAAATTCAATGAAGAAGGAATTACTGAAATTGCCGTCTATAAATTCGATGGTATAAATATTATTGATCAGTTTATAAGTCTAGTTAATCCGGAAATACCAATCCAACCATTTGTACAACAATTAACTGGCATAACAGATAAGATGTTGATAAATGCACCTAAATTTTATCAGATTGCAAAAAGGATATTAGAGATTACTGAAAAAACTGTTCTGGTAGCACATAACTCATCATTTGACCATAGAATGTTAAAAATAGAGTTTGACAGGTTAGGATTTGATTTTATAATTCCTCAGTTATGTACGGTTAAATTATCAAAAAAACTTGTTCCAAATATGGAGTCTTACAAATTAGGAAACTTGGTTAAATCTCTTGGGATTCCAATAAGTAATAGGCACAGAGCATCCGGAGATGCTCTAGCTACCGTAGAGTTATTTAAATTATTATTAGTAAAAGATATTGAAAAAGAAATTTTCAATAAATTAATTATTAATGAAAGTGTTAAAAAAGAAAATAAATGGGTTAATCTGGTTAAAGACTTAAAAAATGAAACAGGAATTTACTATTTCCATAATTCTAAAGGTCAAATTATATACATAGGAAAAAGTAAATCAATAAAAAATAGAGTTAACCAGCATTTAACTGGAAATAGTAATAAATCATTAAAAATTAGATTAGAATTATCAGACATAAGTCATGAACATACAGGAAGTGAACTGGTAGCTTTACTTAAAGAAAATAAAGAAATTAAAATCCATCAACCTAAGTTCAATATTTTATTAAAAAGGACAATAAAGAAATTTGGTTTAGAAATTTGCATTGATATTAATAATTTTAAATTTTTAAGAATTTCTCATTATCAAGATTCTAAAGATTTTATTGAAACTTATTCCTCTTTAAAAATTGCAAATAAAAAATTATCATTTTTAAACAACAAATATAATCTTGAAAACAACAAATCCGAAGAAAGTAATTGTAAAATAAATGATCTAATAAAAGATCATAGCTTTCAGTATACTAATATGCTTATAATTGACAAAGGAAGAAGTATTGAGGAGAAAAGTGTTATACTGATCAAAAATAAAAAATACGTTGGTTATGGCTATTTTACATTGAATTATCAAATTAATAATATAGAAATTTTAGAATCTTTAATTACAAATTCAAAAACAATTGAAGAACCTGAATTTTTAATTATCAATTTTTTGAAAAAACATAAAATTGAAAAAATAATTAATATTGATAAATCAGTATGAAAAAAACTTTAATAACCATTTCTGGCCCTACAGCAGTTGGTAAAACAAAGTTTAGTGTACAGCTAGCAAAATCACTAAATTGTGAAATTATTTCCTGTGATTCAAGACAGTTTTATAAAGAGATGAATATAGGAACTGGAGTTCCTTCAAAAAAAGTTCTTTCAAGCGTTAAGCATCATTGTATTCAACATATATCGATTCTAGAACGTTATACTATTAATGATTTTGAAAGAGAATCAAATAAAATCTTAACTGATACATTTAAAAATAATAATTTTGTGATAATGGTTGGAGGATCAGGTTTATATATGGATGCTTCTATAAACGGCTTAGATGTTTTTCCTGAAATAGATTTAAATGTAAAAAAAGATTTAAATGATCAATATATCAATAAAGGAATAGAATTTCTTCAAAATAAATTACAAAAACTTGATCCTGAATACTATAAAACAATAGATGTTAATAACTACAGAAGAATTGTCAGAGCTTTAGAAGTCTGCATATCTTCAAATAAACCTTTTTCAAGTTTTTTAAATAAAAAAAATGTGAACCGTCCCTACTCTGTTTTTCCAATAGCAATTAACATAGAAAGAAAAAACTTATACAAGTTAATTAATAAAAGAGTAGATGAAATGATTGATAATGGTTTATTGAATGAAGTGAAAACTCTTGAAAATTATAAAAATTTAACTGCACTTCAGACAGTTGGATATAAAGAGTTATTTGAATATTTAAATAGTAAAAAACCGATTGACTACTACATTGATGAGATTAAAAAAAACACAAGAAGGTATGCTAAAAGACAACTTACTTGGTTAAACAAAAAAAATAATCTTCTCTGGTTAGATCAAAATTATAAAATTGATGACATAATTTCTACTTATTTGGATTCAAAATAATTATCAACATTGGATTTAATTCTAAGTTGAATGTCACTTGTATCAGATTTGATAAATTTAGATCCAGTAATCTTTTCATATAGTTCTATATAACGTTCTGAAACTACTTTTATATAATCTGAACTCATTGAAGGAACAATTTGATCTTTTTTTCCTTGAAAGTCATTTTCTATAAGCCATTGTCTTACAAATTCTTTAGATAATTGCCTTTGAGGTAATTTTGATTTTTGTAATTTTTTATATGAGTTTAAATAAAAATATCTCGATGAATCAGGAGTATGGATTTCATCAATCAAAATAATCTCTCCTTTGGAATTCTTACCAAATTCGTATTTGGTATCAACTAAAATCAAACCTTGTTTATTAGCAATTTTTGAACCTTCTTTAAAAAGTTTATAAGTATAATCTTCTAAAATTTTATAATCTTCTTTTGAAACAATTTTTTGATTCAATAGATCTTCTTTAGAAATATCCTCATCGTGTTGACCATCTATCGCTTTAGTTGTTGGAGTTATAATTGGGAAATTAAATTGATCATTTTCTATCATGCCCTCAGGCATTTTGATTTCACAAATTTTTCTAACTCCAGATTTGTATAATCTTGCTGCATGACCAGACAAATATCCTCTTATAACCATTTCAATCTTGAAAGGTTCGCAAATTTGACCAATTGAAACATTAGGATCTGGTGAGTCTATAAGCCAGTTTTGAACAATATGAGAGGTTTCTTTTAACATTTTGCATGCAATTTGATTCAAAATCTGTCCTTTATAAGGAATTCCTTTTGGTAAAACTATATCAAAGGCAGATAATCTATCAGATGCTACCATCACTAAAAATTCATTATTAATATTGTATACATCTCTTACTTTTCCTGAATATTTAGAAAGTTGATTTTTAAATTTAAAGTCAGTTTTTGTAATTGCTCTCATAATTAATTATCCTGTTCTATTTTCTTGTATGCGTCTATTATTCTTTTAACTACTTCATGTCTTAATACATCACTATCATCTAAATGAACTATTTTAATTCCTTTAATATTTTCAAGCATAATACCCGCTTGTTTTAATCCAGATGTAGTTTTTTTAGGTAAATCAATTTGTCCTGGATCCCCTGTGATCATGAATTTAGCATTGTTACCCATTCTGGTTAAAAACATTTTCATTTGATTATGAGTAGCATTTTGTCCTTCGTCTAAAATAACAAAAGCATTATCTAAAGTTCTTCCTCTCATATATGCTAATGGTGCAATTTCAATTACTCCTCTTTTAATATGATCTTCAAGTTTTTCAATAGCAATCATTTCTTTCAAAGAATCATACAAAGGTTGCATATAAGGATCTAATTTATCTTTTAAGTCGCCAGGTAAAAAACCTAAGCTCTCACCTGCTTCAACGGCTGGTCTTGTTAAAATTATTTTTTTTACAGCTTTATCTTTTAAAGCTTTAACCGCAATAGCAATTCCGGTATATGTTTTACCAGTTCCAGCTGGGCCAATAGCAAAAACCATATCATTATTTTCGAAAGCTTCTACAATTTTAATTTGATTAATAGTATGTGCCTTTATCGGCTTCTTGCCAACTCCATGTAGAATGAGTCTACTTTGACTAGCTTTAATTAAATTTTTACCATTACCACTTAGCATATAGTTTATCAGAGTTTTATTAATAATATTGTTCGGATTTTTCATAAACAATATTAAAGTATCAAGCCTAATAATTAATTGAGTGATTAATGATTCATCTCCTTCAAGTATGAGTCTATCTCCTTTGGAAATTATTTTGATTTTTATGAATTGTTTCTTGATTAATGAAACTAGGTCATAGTCTTTTTTATCAAAAAATTCTGAGGGGTGTATCTGATTTATAAAATATTCTATTTTTTTCACTTAAGCTATGCTTGTTATTAATTGGCAAGTTGTAAATTTATGTAATTTTTAATCTTATACATTAAATTTTTTTTAACAAATGAGTCTAATTACATTAACAACTGATTTTGGTAATAAAGATCACTTTGTTGGTTCGATTAAAGGAGCTTTATACAGTGAGATTGAAAATGTAAATATTGTTGACATTTCTCATAATATATCTCCATTTAACATAATAGAAGGTGCCTATATAATACAAAACTCCTACAAGAATTTTCCTGAAGGTTCAATTCATATTATTGGAGTTGATTCAGAAAAAACACCAGAACAAAATCATATAGCAATGATATTAGATGGTCATTACTTTATATGTGCTAATAATGGAATAATGTCTTTGATTTCTTCAAGAATTAATCCAGAAAAAATCATTGAAATCAATATTCACAATCATAAATCAACCAGTTTTACAGTTTTAGATGTGTTCGTTAAAGTTGCAGCTCACATATACAGAGGAGGTTCTATTGATCTAGTTGGTAAAAGAATTCAAGAATTAAAAGAGCTTTATGACATAAACCCTACTGTTAATGAGAAAAATAAAGAAATTATAGGTAATGTTATATACATAGATAATTATGAGAATATTATAACTAATATTTCTAAAAATTTATTTGACGAATTCGGCAAGTCTAGGCCTTATGTTATTAATGCTAGAAATTATAAATTTGAATCTATAGTGAATTCATATAGTGAGGCGATTAAGTTTAATGTTAAAAAAGAAATTAGAAAAGAAGAAGGCAAGAAGTTAGCTCTTTTTAATAAATCTGATTTTCTTGAATTAGCTATATATAAAAGCAATCCAGGCAATACTGGAGGAGCAAGTAGTTTGTTTGGTTTAAATTACAGAGATTTAGTAACAATTAAATTTGAATAATAACTTGTAAAAAGTGTTAATAAATTAGTTTTATTTTGACGATAGTTTCTAATATATTTACTAATATATAATTTAATTATGAAGTTTATAGTTTCAAGTTCTTTATTACTTAAGAACATTCAAGTATTAGGAGGTATTTTAAACACTAATAATACCCTGCCAATATTAGATTACTTTTTATTTGAAGTCTCTGAAAATCTTTTAAAGATAACCGCGTCAGATTTAGAAACTACTCTAAGCGCTGATATTAAAATTGATTCAGCTGACACTGGTTCTTTAGCAGTTCCTGCTAAACTACTTATTGATACTTTAAAAACATTCCCGGAACAGCCTTTAACATTTAATGTTCTAGAAAATAATACAATTGAGATTAGCTCAAACCATGGCAAGTATTCTCTAGCTTACGCTAAAGGAGATGAATTCCCTAAAACATTAGCTATATCGGACGCTTCTAATTCTACTATTTCATCTCAAGTTTTATATCAAGCAATCAATACAACAATTTTTGCTTCTGGAAATGATGATTTAAGACCTGTAATGAGCGGGGTATTTTTTCAGTTTTCAAATGAAAATTCAACCTTTGTCGCAACAGATGCACACAAATTAGTTAGATACGTTAGAACAGATTATACTTCCGAAAAATTAGTCGAATTTATAATGCCTAAAAAACCTCTTACTGTTTTAAAAGGCATATTAATGAGTGAAAATATTAATGTTGATATTGAATACAATGAAAGTAATGCGAAGTTTACATTCTCTAATCTTTCATTAACATGTAGACTTATTGACGGAAAATACCCTAATTATGAAGCTGTAATTCCTAAAGAAAATCCTAATGTATTAACAATAGACAGAGGATTATTTTTAAACTCAGCTAAAAGAGTTAGTATATTTTCAAATAAAACTACTCATCAAATAAGATTAAAAATTACAGGTAATGAATTAATTATTTCAGCCGAAGACTTAGATTATAGTAATAAAGCTGAAGAAAGACTAAGTTGTAATTATAATGGAGATGATATCCAAATAGGTTTTAATTCTAGATTTTTAGTTGAAATGCTTTCCAATTTAAGTTCAGATGAAGTTAAACTTGAATTATCTCTTCCTAACAGGGCAGGTATTTTAACACCAACGAAGCTAGGTTCCGATTCTGAACAAATTACAATGTTAGTTATGCCAGTAATGCTAAATTCCTAAAGATAATAATCAGTTCTAATAAAATTAGACTTCTTAGAATCTATCATTTCTCTTAAAATACTCTTATTTAATTCATTATCCTTTGAAGCTACAAATGTTCTTATAGAAAAAGATCTTAAAGCATCATGCACACTTAGAGTTGCAACAGCTGAATCTTTCCGACCAGTAAAGGGATAATTATCTGGTCCTCTTTGACAAGCGCTGTTTAAATTAACTCTGCATACTAAATTCACTAGAGAATCAATTACTGGCCCTAAAGCATCTACATCTTTTCCAAAGATACTGGCTTGCTGTCCATAATTTGAATCGGCCATATCGTTCAAAGGATTAGAAACGTCAGTAAAGGAAACAACTGGAACAACTGGTCCGAACTGCTCTTCTTCAAATACTCTCATTTTTTTTGAAACTGGATATAAAACTGCAGGAAAAGTAAAATTTTTAGTTCTTTGCCCTCCTTTTTTGTTTATAATTTTCGCACCTAATGAAGTAGCATCCTCAATTAAATCCGAAATATATTGAGGTTTTGATGGTTCTGGAAGAGGAGTTAATAATGTGTTTTCCCATGGCATACCTAACTCTAATTCATCAACCTTTTTTGAAAATTTAGAAAGAAACTCATCCTTTATATCTTCATGAACATAAATGATTTTTAAAGCAGTACATCTTTGTCCATTAAATGATAGCGAACCAGAAAGACATTCATTTACAGTTAAATCTAAATCAGCATCTTTTAATATAATAGCAGGATTTTTAGCCTCTAAACCTAATACTAAACGTAATCGATTTTTTTGAGGATGTAAATCTTGTAATGCAATAGCTGATGAACTATGCCCAATTAATGATAAAACATCAATTTTCCCACTTTTCATTATAGGAGAAGCTATAATCCTTCCTCTTCCAAAAACGATATTAACTACTCCTGGTGGAAAAGATTCTTTGAAAGCTTCTAAAAGAGGTGCTATTAATAAAACTCCATGTTTAGCAGGCTTAAATATCGTTGTGTTACCCATTATAATCGATGGAATAAGTAATGCAAAAGTTTCATTTAACGGATAATTATATGGACCCAAGCAAAGAACAACTCCTAATGGACCTCTTCTGATTAATGCTCTAACTCCAGACTCATTTTGAATAGTTGCTCCCTTCCTGTCAATTCTTTTATACTCTTCAATAGTATCATTAATGTATTGAATTGTTCTATCAAATTCTTTTTCAGAATCATTTAAGTTTTTTCCAATTTCCCACATTAAGAGTTTTACTATTTCATCTCTTTTAAGAATCATTTTTTCAACAAAAGCAGACATGCAATTAATTCTTTCGTAAACTTTCATTCTTGGCCACTTTCCCTTTCCTGAATCATAAGAATTTGACGCAGCGTTCAAAGCCTCCATTGCTAATTCAGATGACATTTCAGGTGAAGTTCCTATTAAAAGTGGTTCCTTTTCGTCGGTATCACATAATAGAGTAGAATAAACATTAGCTTTATTTCCTGACCATTTAGAAATTTTTCCATTAATTAAGTATTCATTATGATGAATGATACTATTTATTTGAAATTTTGTAGGAACTGAGTTCATATATTTTTTTAATTGATTGATTTCATTGATTTCATTGAATTTCTTAGCTTTTTTCCAATAATCTCAACTGGGTGGTTTCTTATTATTTCATTTATTTTAATTAACTGTGAATTGTCAATTTTATTTTTATTTAAAAATTTATCTCCAATATGATGGTTAGAAATCGTCTTATAGAATTCGTTAAGCAATGGCTTGCACGCATGATCAAATAAATAACATCCGTATTCAGCAGTATCAGAAATTATTCTATTCATTTCAAACAACTTATTTTTTGCTATTAGATTAGAAATCAAGGGGGTTTCATGTAATGATTCATAATATGCTGATTCAGCAATAATACCCGACTTGGTCATTGTCTCAAATGCTAGTTCAACACCTGAGCGAATAAATGCAACCATAAGTAATCCATTGTCAAAAAATTCTTGTTCTGTAATTTCATCAGCTGTTATTAAAGTTTTTTCAAAGGTTGTTTCTCCAGTCTGAGCTCTCCATTTTAATAAATTCACATCATTATTAGCCCAGTCTTTCATCATTGTTGAAGAAAAATGACCAGACATTATATCATCCATATGTTTTTGAAACAACGGTCTCATAATAAACTTTAATTCCTCTGATATTCTAAAAGCTTCAATTTTAGCTGTATTATTTAGCCTATCCATCATATTGGTGATTCCGCCATGTTTTAAGGCTTCAGTAATCGTTTCCCATCCAAACTGAATTAACTTAGAAGCATAACTAGGGTTAATACCATTTTCAACCATTTTATTAAATGATAATATAGAACCAGTTTGCAGTACTCCGCACAATATTGTTTGTTCTCCCATTAAGTCTGACTTAACCTCAGCAACAAAAGAGGACTCTAACACACCTGCTTTATGTCCTCCTGTAGCAACAGCATAAGCTTTTGCAAGATTCAAGCCGTTTTTATGCGGATCATTAGCTGGGTGGACTGCTATAAGTGTTGGAACTCCAAAACCTCTTTTATATTCTTCTCTGACTTCACTTCCTGGAGACTTAGGCGCTACCATTATTACTGTGATATCATTTCTCACAGTCAAACCTTCTTCTACTATATTAAAACCATGAGAATATGAAAGTATCGAATTTTTTTTCATTAGTGGCATTAGTTTATTAACAACATCAGTATGATTTTTATCTGGCGTTAAATTAAGTACCATGTCAGCTTCTGGAATAATTTCTTCAAACGTTCCAACTTTAAATTCATTTGAGATAGCATTGTTGTAAGAATCTCTTTTTTGATCAATTGCAGACTGCCTTAATGCATACGAAATATTCAAACCAGAATCTCTCATGTTTAAACCCTGATTCAAACCTTGGGCTCCACATCCAATAACTACTATATTTTTTTCTTTTAATAAAGAAACTCCATCTTTAAATTCAGAGGAATCCATAAGTCTGCATTTTGCTAATTGCTCAATTTTTTGACTTAATGGTAATTGATTAAAATAATTTTTCATAATTTATTTATCTGTATTTATTCCTAAAATATTTGAAATGTTCATAGGTTCTTTTGTTACAGAAATCCTTCCTGACCTAACAAACTGTAACAACCCATATGGTTCCAACTCATCATATAGTTTTTCAGTATCTTTTCTCCAGCCAGTTTTTTCGATTACAAAATATTCTGGTGAAACTGTAACGATGTTTGCTTGACTATTTTTAATTATTTTTTGTATATTTTTTTCGTTAAACAATGATTTTGATTTAACTTTATATAAAGCTGTCTCTAAAAAAATAGTTTCTTCATTTGAATGATAAAATGCGGCTATGACTTCAATTTGTTTTTCTATTTGTTTTTTAACTCTTTCTACTCTAGATTTTGTAATGTTAACTACTATAACAAATCTAAAAATATTTTCAATCTCAGATTGAGAAGTAGTTAAGCTTTCTATACTTATATGCCGTTTAAGAAATATTGCAGAAATTCTATTTAGTAAACCAAGATTATTTTCTGTATAAACTGAAATGGTATATGTATTGTTTAATTCATTCATAATTTTTAATCTAATCTTATATCAGACACTGATGCTCCTGTTGGAATCATTGGAAAAACATTGTGTTCTTTTTCAACTAAGACCTCAAGGAAAAATGGTTTAGTAGATTTAAGCATCTTCTCTATAGAAGATTTCAGCTCATCTCTTTTGGTAACCTTTTTAGCTTCAATATGATATCCTTTTGCAATAGTTACAAAATCAGGGTTCACAAGTTCAGTAGAAGCGTATCTTTTTTCAAAAAACATTTCTTGCCATTGCCTAACCATACCTAAAAAATTATTATTAAGAACAACAATTTTTACAGCACTTCCAGTTTGAAAAATTGTACCCAATTCTTGTATAGTCATTTGATATCCACCATCTCCAATAACAGCTACAACTTCTCTTTCTGGGGCACCCATTTTAGCTCCTAAAGCTGCGGGGAGTGCAAACCCCATAGTTCCTAACCCACCAGACGTAACATTAGACTTAGATTTATTAAACTTAGCGTACCTACAAGCAATCATTTGATGTTGTCCCACATCTGTAACTATTATTGCATTTCCTTTAGATGCTATGTTTATTTCTTTTATTACTTCAGCCATACTTAAACCTTCTTTAGTAGGATGAAGTTCTTCTTTTATTACTTTATCATACTCTGTTTTGTATAAAGAGTGGAATTTTCCTAACCAATTTTCATGACGATTTTTATTCACAAGCTTTAATATTTCAGGAAGAGTTTCTTTTACAGTTCCTAAAACGGGAACATCAACTTCTACTGTTTTATTAATTTCTGAAGGATCAATATCGAAATGTATTATTTTGGCTTGTTTTGCATAAGTTTCCAAATTCCCAGTCACTCTATCATCAAATCGCATTCCAACAGCAATTAACAAATCGCACTGATTAGTTAAAATATTAGGCCCATAGTTTCCGTGCATTCCAACCATTCCAACGTTTAGAGGATGATCTGAAGAAAGTGCAGATAAACCAAGTATAGTCCACGCAGAAGGAATCCCTGTCTTTTCAATAAATTTTTTAAATTCAGTTTCTGCATTACCTAAAATAACGCCCTGTCCAAAAACAATAAATGGCTTTTTAGCGTTATTAATTAATTCAGCAGCTTTTTTCAATTGTTTAATTGAATAATTAGGAATAGGGTTATAACTTCTAATTGAATCACATTTAGAATAAGAAAACTCCATTAATTCAAATTGAGCATCTTTAGTGATATCTATTAGTACAGGACCGGGTCTTCCTGATTTAGCAATGTAAAAAGCTTTTGCTAAAACTTCGGGGATTTCAGAAGCTTTTGTAACTTGACAGTTCCATTTTGTTATTGGAGAAGAAATACCGATTATATCTGTTTCTTGAAAGGCATCAGAGCCTAATAAATGTGAAGCAACTTGTCCTGTTATACAAACCATTGGAGTTGAATCTATTTGAGCATCTGCAATTCCAGTGACTAAATTTGTTGCACCAGGTCCTGAAGTTGCCATCACTACTCCTACTTTCCCAGAAACTCTAGCAAAACCTTGGGCAGCATGAGTTGCTCCTTGTTCATGTCGAGTCATCACATGATTTAATTTATCTTCATATTTGTAAAGCTCATCATATATTGGCATAATAGCTCCACCAGGGTATCCATAGATTAAATCAACTCCTTCTTTTAAAAGAGATTTAATAACGGCTTCTGCGCCAGATATTTTTTTTATTTTACTCATATTCTAATCGGTTACACAGCCACTAGAGGCATCAGATACACTTTTAATATATTTATATAATATTCCACTGTTAAATTTTAATTCAGGCTTAACCCAAATTGATTTTCTTTCTAATAATTCGTTCTCTGAAATATCAACATTTAAAGTGTTGCTTACTGCATCGATAATTATTTTATCTCCATTTTTAATAAAAGCAATATTTCCACCGTCCTGAGCTTCTGGTGTGATGTGACCTACAACAAAACCATGTGTTCCACCTGAAAATCTACCATCAGTAATTAAAGCAACATCTTTGCCTAAACCACAGCCCATTATAGCTGAAGTTGGTTTTAGCATTTCTGGCATTCCAGGACCTCCTTTTGGACCAACGTATCTAATAACAACAACATCACCTTTAACAACTAAACCATTTTTAATTCCATTATTAGCTTCAGATTCACTATCAAAAACTTTTGCTATTCCTGTGAATTCCAAGCCTTCTTTTCCAGTTATTTTTGCTACTGAACCGTTTGTTGCTAAATTGCCATATAAAATCCTAATGTGACCAGTTTCTTTTATTGGTTGATTAAAAGGTTTAATTATTTCTTGATTAATAGAAAGCGACTTAACAGATGATAAATTTTCTGAAATAGTTTTCCCTGTAACTGTCATACAATCTCCATGAAGATAATTGTTATCTAGCATATATTTCATAACAGCAGGAATCCCTCCAACATTATGAAGATCTTCCATTAAAAACTTTCCACTAGGTTTTAAATCTGCTAAAAAAGGTGTTGTTTCTGAAATAATTTGAAAATCGTCAATTGAAAATTTAATTTTAGCTGATTTTGCAATAGCTAATAAATGTAAAACTGCATTTGTTGATCCACCTAAAACAGTTATTAACCTTACTGCGTTTTCTAAAGATTTTCTTGTAATTATATCTAAAGGTTTTAAATCTTTAATTAAAAGATTCTTTAAAGCTTTACCTAACTTATCACATTCATCACTTTTTTCAGAACTTATCGCTGGATTAGATGAACTGTAAGGAAGAGACATACCCATAGCTTCAATAGCAGAAGACATTGTGTTAGCTGTATACATTCCTCCGCATGCTCCTGCTCCGGGACATGCATTTTTTATAATTGCTTTGAATTCAGCGTCATCAATTTTTCCAGAAACGTTTTCCCCCCATGCTTCAAATGCAGATACAACATCAAGCTTCTTGTCATTATGACAGCCTGGAGCAATTGTTCCTCCGTAAACTAAAATAGAGGGTCTATTAAGCCTTAGCATAGCCATTAAAGCGCCTGGCATGTTTTTATCACATCCAACTACTGTAATTAAGCCGTCGTAAGCCATAGCCTGAATAACTGTTTCTATGGAATCGGCTATAATGTCTCTTGATGGTAATGAGTAACGCATTCCTTGTGTTCCCATGGAAATACCATCACTAACTCCAATTGTGTTAAAGATAAGTCCATTAATTTCAGCATTAGTTACACCACTTTTAATTAATTTTGATAAATCATTTAAGTGCATATTACAAGGATTACCTTCGTATCCGGTACTTGCAATGCCAATAAAAGGTTTGTTTAAATCATTTTCAGATAACCCAATAGCATGAAGCATAGCTTTAGCAGCAGGCTGACTTGTATCTTGAGTAACAACATGACTGAATTTATTTAATTTCATTTACAAAAACAATTAAAAAAACCCTCTCATATTAAAGAGAAGGACATGTTTATTAAGGATTTATACTTTATATTTATTAATAATATATAAATTTAATCAAAAGTATTTATTATTTACTCTCAACTAGTTCATAATATATATTTTTATGAATTCGTCAACAACAACATTATTAATTTGCCCTTTATTATGGATAACACATTGAAATCAATAATTGATAATCAAAAAGATTATTTTGACTCAAAAAAAACTATTGATGTAAAAAATAGAATTGCGTTATTAAAGAATTTAAAAACAGAAATAGAAATCAATGAAAAAGAAATTCAAAAAGCATTAAATCTTGATTTAGGAAAATCGGTTGGAGAAAGTTATTTAACTGAAATTGCATTTGTTTATACAGAAATTAAAATTGCTTTAAAAAATATTAAGAGATGGACTAAAAGAAGGTCGGTAAAATCTTCTTTATTAAACTTTCCCTCATCTGATTACATCATTGCTGAACCTTATGGAAATACATTACACATATCTCCGTGGAACTATCCATTCCAATTATCAATAGCTCCATTAATTGGAGCTGTAGCTGCAGGAAACACAGTACTTCTTAAACCTTCGGAGTATTCAATAAATACATCTGCAATTTTAGATATAATATTATCCAAAGTTTTTGATGATGGTTTTGTCAAGGTTGTTCAAGGGGGGCCTGATGTTGCATCTAGATTGTTAGATTTTAAATGGGATTATATTTTTTTTACTGGAAGTGTTAATGTTGGTAAAATCGTTGCAAAAGAAGCAGCAAAATACTTAACACCAGTTACACTTGAACTAGGCGGAAAAAATCCTTGTGTAATTGATGAAACTGCTTCTCTTAAAGTTACTGCAAAGAGAATTGTTTGGGGAAAGTTTACAAATTGTGGACAAACGTGTATTGCACCAGATTTCCTTATAGTAGACAATAAAATTAAATCTAATTTAATTAAAGAAATAAAGAACCAACTCGTTAGTACGTATGGAAAAAACCCTATTGAATCAAATGAATACGGGAGAATTATTAATGTAAAACACATGAATCATTTGTTTTCGTTAATTGAAGGTGAGAATATAATTTTTGGAGGAAATATTGATGTTGAAAAAAAATATTTTCAACCGACACTTATTGAAATAGATAACTTAAACTCTAAATTAATGGAGAAGGAAATATTTGGTCCAATACTTCCAATTATTGGATACGATGATTTTAAAGAAGTTGATAAAATTATAAAGAAATATTCTCACCCTTTAGCACTTTATATTTTTACTAAAAATATAAATTTTGGTAGAAAATTTTTAGAATCTTATCCATTTGGTGGAGGAGCTATTAATGATACTGTTGTTCATGTAGCTAATGACAGGTTGCCTTTTGGAGGGATTGGCCAAAGTGGTATGGGTAAATATCATGGTGAATCAACTTTTAAAACTTTTTCTCATTATAAACCTTACTTGTCAAAGCCATTGTGGATAGATCCACCATTAAGATATCCACCATTTAAAAATAAAATTAATTTTCTAAAAAATTTATTAAAACGAATTTAAATATATGCTTGAAAGAACTGTTTCTAGTGCAATAAAATACAGAAGATCAATTAGAATTTTTCAAAAAACAAAACTTGATGATGAAAAAGTAAAAGTATGCATCTATAATGCTACTTTGGCTCCAAATAGTAGTAATCTTCAATTATGGGAGTTTATTTAAGTAACAGATTCTAGTTATCTTAAAAAACTATCAAAAGCTTGTATGAGTCAAAATGCTGCTTCTACAGCCTCTCAGCTTGTAGTGATAGTGACTAGAAAAGATTTGTGGAGAAAAAGAGCTAAACAAAACGTACAACTCCTGAAAGATCAATTTCAAAACCATCCTAAAAAAATAAAAGAATTAAGACTGGACTAAAGTATTATACTAAAATTATTCCTGCTCTTTATTTTGATTTTTTAGGAATATTTGGCTTAATAAAATATATTATATTTCAAATAATCGGGATTTTTACTCCAATAATTAGACAAGTCTCCAATAGTAATATGAGAATAGTATCTCATAAAAGTGCAGGTCTTGCTGCACAAAACTTTATGATTAGCATGGCTTCTATAGATTATGACACTTGCCCTATGGAAGGTTTTGACAGCCTAATGGTAAAGAAAATACTACAACTAACAAGAGGGGCAGAAATCAATATGATTATTGCTTGTGGAGAAAGAGAAGAAAAAGGTGTTTATGGCCCTCAATTTAGAGTTCCTTTTAAAATAGTTTATAAGTATATTTGATAAAAAAAATAAATGAATAAAGACCTTTTTAAAAAAATTTGCGGAAGTTTTGCTTCTGGTATTACAGTGATAACTTCAAAAGATCAAAACGTTGACTATGGATTTACTGCTAGTTCTTTTACCTCAGTTTCAATTGATCCTTTATTAGTTTTATTTTGTTTAAACAAAGAAGCCAAATCCAATAAAGCACTAAACAAGAAAAGCTTTTTTGTAGTGAATATTCTTAGTGAAAATCAAATGAATATTTGTAATCAATTTGCTAATAACAAGATTACGCCCAAAGAAAGGTTTAATAAAGTAGATACAATAAATTCAACTAATCTCATAAAAATAATATCTGATTCCTTAGGTAATTTAGAATGTCAAGTAACTGAAAAAATAGACTCAGGAGACCATTACATTTATATAGGAAAAGTATTAAATGGTTATCTTAACAAAGAATTATTAAAACCTCTTATATATCAAAATGGATTAATTAAAAAATTACTTTAAATTTTTTAAACCCTCTTCAAGCCAGGCTTTATAAACCTCTTTTGAAGTATATTGAATCGGACTGTTTAGTATTTTAAGATCCGTATCTAAAAGAACATAAAAAGGTTGTGAAGCACTTTTAAAATTTAGAGCTTGAAAAGTAGCAGACTTCTCTCCTACTGTTGTTATCTCTTTAATTTTTCCAGATTTATATTTTAAAGAAATTTTATCTTTAATATCTAATTTTTTTCTGTCATCAACATACAATGAAATTAAAACAAAATTATCATTAATTAAATTGAAAATTGCAGGATCAGTCCATACATTCTCTTCAATTCTTCTACAATTGACACAAGCCCAGCCAGTAAAGTCTAAAAGAATTGGTTTATTATTAGACTTAGCGAACTCCAGTCCGGACTCAAAATCTTTGAAACATTTAAAACCTAAGGGGCAATCTGAAGCCTTTGTATACACACTATAAAATGAAGGTGGTGTAAATCCACTTAAAAGTCTTGCTTTGTTAGAGCCATCAGGCAATAATGCTGGGGAAAGATAAATAGCAAATGACAAGAAGAATAAGCTTAATACCACATTAAATTTAGACCTTTTTACAGATTGACTTTCATGTGGAAACTTAAACATTCCAATTAAATAAAGGAATAGTAATAAAGAAATTACAACCCAAATACCAATAAAGATCTCTCTTTTAATTAGCCCCCAATGTTCAACTAAATCAGCATTGGATAAGAATTTAAAAGCAAACCCTAGTTCAAGGAAACCTAAAATCACTTTAAAAGTATTCATCCACCTTCCTGATTTAGGTAAGGAATTTAATAAATTTGGAAATAAAGCAAAAAGAGTAAATGGAAGAGCTAAAGCAATTCCAAATCCGAGCATTCCAACAGTTAATTGCATTGCACCTCCTTGTGAAGAAATAGAACCAACCAGTAATGAACCTAATATTGGACCAGTACACGAAAAAGAAACTAAAACTAATGTTAAGGCCATAAAAAATATACCTATAAAACCTCCAATACTGTTAGACTTTGAATCAATTGAATTTATCCAACTAGAGGGAATTGTAATTTCATAAAAACCAAAAAAAGAAAAAGCAAAAACAACAAATACTATAAAGAATAGAACATTAAGTACTGCGTTGGTAGATATACTGTTTAGTATTTCTGGATCTAATGAATCGATAAAATGAAATGGAATACTTAAAGAAATATAAATTAAGATTATAAAACTTCCATAAATGAATGCATTTAAAGAAGAATTTGAGCCCTTATTAGTGAAAAAAGAAACAGTTAGTGGAATCATTGGAAAAACACAAGGCGTCAATAAGGCTAATAAACCTCCTAAAAAACCCAAAATGAGTAAGTTTAAATAGAGGTTTGAAGAAATACCCTCAGAAGAAGAATAAGTTTCTAAAAGCTCTGTATTTTTTAAATCTAAAACTAATGGATTAGATTCATCAATAACAAGAGCAGATAAATCTTCATTTACTATCGTATTAATAGAACCATCTAAATTAAAAACTAACTCAGATTCTCTAAAAATACAAACCATATCATCACATGCTTGATATGAAATAATTGCTTTAACTGAGTTAATTGAGTTGTCATTAATATTAATTATTTGAGTAAAAGAAGATTGATCAATAAAATAAGATTGATCAATTCCAAATATAGGATCAAACTTGGTAACTGATTCAGATTCCTTAACATTCCCTATTAAATCATAACTATTAGAATTACTAAAAATAAATTCAGTTGGAATTGCACCACCATCAATTAAGTTTTGAGAGTATAAACGCCAGTTATATTCAATTTTAGAATTAGTAACAAGTTCGTATTTGTCAGAAGAAATCTTTTTTACTGATGTGGTAAAAGTTACTGGTTCCTGGGCTAAATTAAATTGTGAAAAAATAAAAAATAAAAAAAATAAAAATCTAAAATTCATTGAATTCAATTTTAATATTAGCGTTGTTGGTTTTGTATAATCTTTTATCAAATCTCATGCCAACAATCCAAAGAATATCTGAACAATTACACAACAACCATTGATTTTGTTTTTCAAAGTAAGACATTTTTTCGTCTTTAAAATACTTAGAAATCATTTTTTTTCCATTCATCCCGTTAGGATAAAAAAAGTCTCCTTTTTTCCATTTCCTCAAAGTTAAAGGAAGTTTAATTTCATCAATGTCCATTAATAATTTTTTGGAATTATATTCATCATTAAAAACTCCTTTTGAAACAATTAATTCAATAGGATTTTTAATACCATCAATCCCTATTTTATAAATATTATTATCAACTGCTCTGTTTGGCTTAAGTATTAGCATATTTCTATTACTCAATAAAGTATAAGAATTTGAATTAATCATTTTTCCAGAAATTGAGTTACATAAACTCAAAATTTCTTTTGGTGTTTTAAAACCGTATTCTTTAAATAATTCAAAAATAAAATTATCTGACCCAGTTTTAACAAGTGAATCTTTAGAAATATGTAATTCATTATTAATATTTAAAAAATATTTCTTTTTAAATTCTTTCTTATGTTTTTTTAAAATTTCATTTGATCCTCTTAAAAAATCCATTGATTTTTTAGATTGAAACAAAAAACTTGGATGTAATTCTTTCAAATGAGGGATTATATTGTTTCTAATTTTATTTCTTAAATAGTCGTCTTTAACATTTGAAGAATCCTCTCTCCATTTTAAACCTTTTTTTAATGCAAAACTTAATAATTGTTCTTTTGAAAAAATCAATAGCGGACGGATTAAATTGTTATCATTATCCTTAATCCCTAATAAACCCTCAATTCCAGAAGCTCTACTTAAGTTTAAAATAAATGTCTCTAAAGAATCGTCTAAATGATGGGCCGTTAAAATAAAATCATATTTTTCTGAATTTAATAGCTCATTAAACCATTCATATCTTAAAGTTCTTGCTGCCATTTGTGTAGAATGCTTAGGCAGTTTAGTTGTAAAAGATTTAAAATGAAAAATTATAGATTTTTTTTTAGAATATTCCCTAACGAATTTTTCGTCTAAATCACTTTCATTTCCACGTAAATTAAAATTACAATGAGCAATACCAATTTTATAATTCAATTGTAATAATAAATTTGATAGAACCATGCTATCAACTCCAGCACTAACACAAACAAGTAATTTTGAATTTTTTAAAAAAGGAAATTCCTTATCAATATGTTTTTTAAATTGGTCAATCATTTAAAGCAATATTACGTTTTTTAATATATTTAAAAAAAAACTATTTTAATACTGATATCATTGCTTCTGCTTTTAGAAGACATTCATCATACTCATTTGAAATTTTCGATTTAGAAGTGATAGCGCTTCCAACATGAAAAGAAAGATATTTAGTGTTTGTGTCGTAAATTAAAGACCTAATAACAACATTAAAATCAAAATCTCCTGAGGGCTTAATGTAACCCATTGCTCCACTGTATAGACCACGAGCAGAAACCTCTAAATCTTCAATAATATTCATTGCTTTTACTTTAGGGGCACCTGTCATACTTCCCATAGGGAATGTATGCTTAATTATTTCTGACGAACTTAAATTAGATTTGATTTTTGATTCAACAGTGGATATCATCTGATGAACTTGTTTAAAAGGATACACTTTACATAATTCTTTAACTATAACTGAACCAGGAATTGAGAACCTAGAGAGGTCATTACGAATTAAATCAACAATCATTATGTTTTCAGACCTTTCCTTTATGTTAGCTTCTAACTCATTCATTAACTTGGAATCTACCATGTCATTTTGATCTCTTCTTGAGGTTCCTTTTATCGGTTGGCTTACAACCCTATTCTTTATTCTTTTAATATATCTTTCAGGTGAAGAAGATAAAAGATTTAAATTTTTATTTTTAAAAAAAGCACTCATAGGCGTTTTAGAAATCTCATTCAATTTAATATAAACTTCTGATGGTATTATATTAGCATTTTGAGAAAACCACTCCATACAAAAGTTAGCTTCATAAATGTCACCTCTTTTGATATGATCTAATAATAATTTTATTTTATTTTGATACTGATTTTTCTTTAACCTTTCTTTTAAAATTATTTTATTTGACTTTGGAATTTTTTCTGATAAATTTATTTTATTAATTTCAGTCCAATCGTCATCGATTTCATTGCCATCTAGATAAAGTGCTTCTACATTTGAATTTGATAATAACCAAATTTTCTTTGGTTGAAAAAAAAATAAGTTAGGTAAGTCAAAACTATCGATGTTCTTACTTTCAAGATTTTCTAATTCATTTTTTAAGTCATAAGATAAGTATCCAAAAACCCAATCTTGGGTATTTTTCAAAAAATCATCTAGCTTATTTAAGGAGTTCTTTCTAGTATAAGGGATTTCAGAATATGAATCAAGAGCAAGAATAGCTTCATAATTGTTTATCTGAGATTTATGATTATTAGAATTTAAAAAAACTGATGTGACTGAATTTTCAGACCATTTGAGTAGTTTTATTTTAAAAGAACTAACGTCTTTTAATCTGAAGGTTTTTGAAATTCTAATCAATTAAAATATTTATATAAATCTATTAATTAATGCTAAATTTTGGATAATTCTATTTACATATGAAGTGCTCTGTTTTCCGTAGCAGCTAAAGCAGCTTCTTTAATAGCTTCAGCATAAGTTGGGTGTGAATGGCTCATCCTTGAAATATCTTCAGCTGAAGCTCTAAATTCCATAGCAACAACAGCCTCTGCAATCAAATCAGCAGCTCTAGCTCCAATAATATGTACTCCTAAAATTTCATCTGTTTTACTATCCGCTAAAATTTTAACAAAACCATCAATATCCATACTAGCCCTAGCCCTGCCTAAAGCACGCATAGGAAATTGACCCTTTTTAAAAGAAACACCCATTTGTGACAATTGCTGTTCAGTTTTTCCAACAGACGCAACTTCTGGCCAAGTGTAAATAACATTAGGGATTAAATTGTAATTTATATGCGGCTTTTGATTTGCAAGTATTTCCGCAACAAGCACTCCTTCTTCTTCAGCTTTATGAGCTAACATAGGACCCTTAATCACATCGCCAATAGCATAAACATTAGCTTGATTAGTTTGTAACTTATCGTTAACCTCTATTTGACCTTTATCATTTGTATTAACCCCAATAGAATCTAAGTTTAATCCATCTGTATAAGGTTTTCTTCCAACTGAAACCAAACAATAATCACCATTAAAACTCACTTTATTTCCGTTAGTATCTACTGCTTGAACAGTCACAGAATCACCAGAAGAACTAACATCAAACACCTTGTGAGATAAATAGAATTTAATTTTTTGTTTCTTGAAAATTCTTATTAATTCTTTGGATACTGAAGAATCCATAAAAGGAGTTATAGTATCAGAATATTCAATTACTGAAACTTCAGAACCTAATCTGTTGTAAACCTGACCTAACTCTAAGCCTATTACTCCTCCTCCAATAACGATAAGTTTTTTTGGGATTTCTTTAAGTTTTAAAGCTTCAGTAGAGGATATAATCTTATCTCTATCAATTTTTGCGAAAGGCAAGGAAGTTGGCTTAGATCCAGTGGCAATTACAGCAGATTTGTAAGATATTTGTTGATCGTTTTCATCATTATAAATATTTATTTTTTTTGAATCAATAAATGACCCTAAACCTTTGTAGACAGTTATCTTGTTTTTAGACATCAAAAATTCGATTCCTTTTGTAGTTTGTTCCACAACAGAATCTTTTCTTAAAATCATTTTTTTTAGATCAATTTTTAATTCTCCGTCAATAGTTATTCCGTGGGAATCAAAATGTTTTAATGCATCATCATAATGATGAGACGAATCTAAAAGAGATTTTGAAGGAATACAACCCACATTTAAACAAGTCCCGCCCAAAGTATCATATTTTTCAACCAAAGCAGTTTTCATACCTAACTGAGCACACCTAATAGCACATACATAACCACCGGGTCCAGATCCTATTATTACAACATCAAATTGATCCATTGTTTTTTTTTCAAAAGTACAAATGTTTTTATTTTATTTAATTATAATCATTAGATTAAAAGTTAAATTATTTTTATAAGTAAATCTTATATTAGCATTATGATGAAAAATCCCAATAATAAAACTGATAAAAATTATAACATTACTTTACTTGAAGCTCTTACACCATTAATTATTTTAGTTATTTTATTAATATATAATGTTTGGGTTTATGGGAATAATGCCATGTCAGGTTCCAATCAATTTATTTTATTAATTGGAGCAGCTATAGCTACAATTATAGGACTTAAAAAAGGCATTGATTTCAAATCGATGATTGATGTTGTGTCTATGAACTTAAAGTCAATAACAGGAGCTATATTAATATTGTTATTTGTTGGAGCACTTTCAGGAACATGGTTAATTAGTGGAATTATACCATCAATGATTTACTATGGATTAAAGATTCTTCACCCTTCAGTTTTTTTACCATCTTGTGTAGTTATATGTGCAATAATATCTTTGGCAACAGGAAGTAGTTGGACTACATCTGCAACTGTAGGAATAGCACTCATTGGTATATCTAAAGCAATTGGTATACCCACAGGGATGGCAGCAGGTGCAATTATTTCAGGAGCATATTTTGGAGATAAATTATCTCCCTTAAGTGACACGACAAATCTAGCTCCTGCAATTTCAGGATCTGATCTATTTACTCATATTAAATACTTAACTCTAACAACAGTTCCAACTATTATTATAACCTTAATTGTATTTATAGTAATAAACTTTTTTATTGTTTCAACAGGACCTACAGATAATGAAGTTTTAATTAATACTATAAGTAATACGTTTAATATAAATCCTTTAGTTTTTATTGTACCAATTATTGTGGTTTTTATGATATTTAAAAAAACTCCACCATTAATAGCTCTATTTATTGGAACAATACTAGGCGCAGTATTTGCAGTAATTTTTCAACCTGAAGTTCTCAAGCAAATATCTGGATCGAGCACGTTAACAATAGAAGGTGCATATATTTCAATATTAGATGCTATCACAGTTGATACTTCCATAGAGTCTGGGAATCCTGATTTAAATGATTTATTTACTAGTGGAGGAATGAAAGGTATGCTTAATACAATTTGGCTAGTAATATGTGCAATGGTATTTGGAGGAATTATGGAAGCTATTGGTTCTTTAAATAAAATAAGCAATTTTCTTTTGGAATTAGGTAAGTCTACATTTTCATTATTTGCTAGTACAGCTGGAAGTTGTTTAGTACTTAACCTTACTGCTTCTGATCAATATTTATCTATAGTGATCCCTGGTAAAATGTTTTCTAAAGCTTACAAGGATAAGAACTTAGCACCAGAAAACTTAAGCAGAACACTTGAAGATACTGGTACAGTCACATCTGTTTTAATTCCTTGGAATACTTGTGGAGCCTATCAATCAACAGTATTAGGCGTAAGTGTGTTTGATTATTTTATTTACGCTATTTTTAACTGGCTTAGTTTTTTTATGACTTTATTTTTTGCTGCATTAAATATTAAAATTAAAAAATTAGATATTAAAGCAGTTTAATATACTTTTAAATTTAAATCTTTACTTTTGTTCTTCTTTACTTATGACTAAAAACAGTAACAAATTGAAACTTAAAGAATCACTCATGTTAAGTCGTAGCCAACAGATAATGTTAGGTGTTTTTTTGATTTTGTTTTCAATACTAACTTTTGCTTCTTTATTGTCTTATTTTAATACTTGGAGGATTGACCAATCTGATCTTGAAAATTTCTTTGACAAAGATATTGATTCTGTAAATATTGCTAAAAAATTTGGAGCCATATTAAGCCACTTTCTAATTTATAGAATGTTTGGAATAGCTTCTTTTATATTTTCAATATTATTATTAATTACTGGACTTTCATATTTTGTTGGAGCAAATTCTAAAAAACTTATAAATAAATGGATTTGGGGAGTTTTAATGATAATTTGGTTTTCATTTTTCTTTGGACACTTTTTTGAAAATAAACTTCTAGCTGGATCTATTGGATATGAAATGACAGAATTCATTTCTATATACATTGGTGAAATTGGCATTATTTCAATATTAGTATTTGGACTGTTTACATATTTAGTAGTTAGGATTAAGTTAACTCCTGAAAAAACTTATAATTGGCTTAAAAAACTTTGGTTAAAAAACAAAACATCATTTAATACTAAGGAAAGTAATAACGAATTTGAAAAAGAAATTGTTAAGACGGAAATAACTCTAGATTCAGAATCTAAATCAAAGTTTGAGATTAAAAATGAAGAATTAAAACCAACAATAGAAAACTTTTCTTCAATTAATAAAACTAAATCAAAAGAAGATTTAAAAAGTGATGATAAAATTGAAATCGAAATTGAGACTAATGAAACAGAAGAAACTTTAGATGAAGATTCTATTGCTAAGAATTTAGTAAAAAAATTCGGTGAATATGATCATACACTAGAACTTAAAAACTTTCAATCACCATCAATTGAGTTGCTAAAAGATTACGATAATGGAGGTGTAATAACAATAAACGAAGAGGAGTTAGAAGAAAATAAAGAAAAGATAATAGAAACTTTAAAAAATTACAAAATAGAAATAGATCAAATAAAAGCTACTATAGGCCCTACAGTTACACTATATGAAATAGTCCCAGAAGCTGGAGTTAGAATTTCAAAAATAAAAAACTTAGAAGATGATATAGCTTTATCTTTATCTGCGCTTGGAATAAGAATCATAGCACCTATTCCAGGAAAAGGAACTATTGGAATAGAAGTTCCTAATAAAAACTCTACAATTGTTTCAATGCGTTCAGTAGTTTCTTCGAAAAATTTTCAAGAATCTGAAATGGAACTTCCCTTAGTATTAGGAAAAACAATTAGTAATGAGTCATATGTGGTAGATTTGGCAAAAATGCCTCATTTATTAATGGCTGGCGCAACAGGTCAAGGCAAATCTGTAGGTTTAAATGCAGTGTTAACCTCTTTATTGTATAAAAAGCATCCCTCTGAAGTTAAATTTGTTTTAGTAGATCCAAAAAAAGTCGAATTGACACTTTTTAATAAAATTGAACGACATTACCTAGCTAAATTACCAGACACTGAAGAAGCTATTATAACTGATAATAAAGCTGTAATAAATACATTGAATTCACTATGTATAGAAATGGATAATCGTTATGAAATGCTTAAAAATGCATTGTGTAGAAATATAAAAGAATATAATACTAAATTTAAACAAAGAAAATTAAATCCAGATTCTGGAAATGTCTTTTTACCCTATATAGTCTTAATTATAGATGAGTTTGCTGATTTAATAATGACTGCTGGTAAGGAGGTTGAAACTCCGATAGCTAGATTAGCTCAATTAGCACGTGCTGTTGGAATACATTTAATTATAGCAACTCAAAGGCCTTCTGTAAATGTTATAACTGGAATTATTAAAGCTAATTTCCCTGCTAGAATAGCTTTTAGAGTAACTTCGAAAATTGACTCAAGAACAATCTTAGATAGTGGCGGAGCAGATCAATTAATAGGTCGTGGTGATATGTTATATACTCAGGGCAATGAATTAATAAGAATTCAATGTGCTTTTGTGGACACTCCTGAAATTCAAAAAATAACTGATTTTATTGGTTCACAAAAAGCCTATGCTACTGCTTATGAGTTACCAGAATATGTAGGAGAAGAAAGTGCTAATTCAATGGATAATAATATTGATGATAGAGATGTACTGTTCGTAGAGGCCGCGGAAGTAATAGTAATCGCACAACAGGGATCAGCCTCACTACTTCAAAGAAAAATGAAATTAGGATACAATAGAGCAGGAAGAATAATAGATCAATTAGAAGCTGCTGGTATAGTTGGTGGATTTGAAGGAAGTAAACCTAGATTAGTAATAATTCCTGATTTAGCCTCTTTAAACACTTTTTTAGAAAACGAAAAAAATAATTAATGAAAAATAATTTATTTATTATATCGTTATTTATGTTTATGACAATAAGTGGTCAGAACGATATTAGGGCAGAAAAATTATTAAATAAAATTTCAGAAAAAATTGATGATGCAAAAAGTTATCAAATTGAATTCACCTACACTTTAGAAAACAAATTAGAAGGAATAAATCAAGATTCAAAAGGATCCGTAATTATAAATAAAGATAATTATCTATTAAATTTTATGGGTATTAAACAGATATGTGATTCAAAAAATATATATACAATTATTGATGAAAATGAAGAAGTAATAATTTCAAGTGTAGAGGACGAAGGGGATGAAACAATTAAACCTTCACAATTACTTATGTTTTATAGAAAAGGTTATTTATTAATTTGGGACAAGCTAGAAATTAATTATAAGAATAGAATTCAATTTATCAAACTTATTCCTATTGATTCAAATTCAGAAATAAGTCATCTTCTACTAGGTATTGATGTTGATAAAAATAATATTTCAAAACTAATTGAGTTCGGAAAAAACAAAACAAGAACAATATTGCAGTTAGAAAAAATAATTTACAATCCAGAATTAGACAGTAAATCCTTTGTCTTTGAAAAAGATGATTATAAAAACTATTACATTGAAAATCTTTAATAAATGAAGATTCTTGACAAGTATATACTTAAATCTTATTTAAAAATATTTTTTAGTTTCTTTTTTATATTGATGTTTATATTTCTAATTCAAATTATTTGGGTTTTTATTGACGATTTAGCAGGAAAAGATGTTGATTTTGATATTATATTTAAATTTTTATTATTCTATTCACCTAAATTACTACCATTAGTAATCCCTTTAACTGTTCTTTTAGCCTCTATAATGACTTTTGGAAACCTTTCAGAACAATATGAGTTAGCAGCAATTAAATCGTCTGGAATGTCACTTTTCCGTTCAATGAGAGGAATTATGATGTTTAATATTTTGCTTTCTGTTGGAATGTTTTTTATAGCGAACACTTTAATACCGTTTGCTGAATTTAAATCCTATAATTTAAGAAAGAACTTAGCTAAGCTAAAGCCTACACTTGCAATCACAGAAGGTGTTTTCAATGATATAAATCTAATGAATATCAAAGTTGGCAGAAAATATGGATCAAACAATACACTTTTAGAAGATGTAATTATTCATAAAAATAATTTCAATTCAAAAAACACTTTAGTTATTAAGGCTGAAAGCGGTGAACTAATTAGTAGAGAATCAGATGAAATTCTGCGCTTAATATTAAAAAATGGGAAAAGATATCAGGAAATAGAAAGTACAAAACCAAACAGTAAACAGTTTGTTCCTCACACTTATGTTTCTTTTGAAAAATATATAATGAATATTGATTTGAAAGATTTTAATAATGTTGATTTTAGTGAAGAAAAATATAGTAATACTTATAAAATGCAAAGTGTTTCTCAACTAAAACTCAGTATAGACTCTTTATCAAAAAACATAGATTTTAGATATGAAAATTTTGGGAAAAATTTCTATACTCGCACAGGAATATCTAATTTTCAAAACAACATTAGGACTGACAATAAAAGTAATGGAAAAGTATTGTTTACAAACTATAGAAATCATTTAAATGACTACCCTAAAGATGTACAGATCTCAATTGTAGATGCAACTTTAAACGTTTTAAAAGGTCAAAAACGAGTACTAGTTAACCAAAAAAATACTTTTTTTATTAAAGAAAAAATAATTAACCTTCATAAATCTAATCTATTTGATAAATATGCGTTAGCATTAACTGCAATTATTCTTTTTTTTGTAGGTGCTCCTATTGGTGCAATCATAAGAAAAGGTGGCTTTGGCCTTCCATTAGTTGTATCACTTGTTCTTTTTTTAAGTTATCATTTTTTAGGAACTTTCACTAGAAATTCAGCCGAAGATGGAAGTTTAAATCCTTTTATTGCTAGTTGGCTTCCAAATTTAATAATGTTACCATTAGGAGTCTATTTAATTTGGAGAGCTTCTTTAGATAAATCAATTTTTAATTTCGACAAAATAACTTATCCATTTAAAGTTTTCTTAAACAAAATTTTATCTTTTAGAAAAGTATAACACAACTTATATTTATAAAAAAAAATGACAAAAAGTATAATAAAACTAAACACTATTAAAGAAGCTATTGACGATATAAAAGCTGGAAAAATAATAATTGTTGTTGACGATGAAAATAGAGAAAATGAAGGAGACTTTATTTGTGCTGCAGAATTAGTTACGCCAGAAATAATTAATTTCATGGCCAAACATGGAAGAGGTTTAATTTGTGTTCCATTATCTGAAAGTAGATCTAAACAGCTTAATTTGAATCCTATGGTATCAAATAATACTGATCCTATGGATACTGCATTTACTGTTTCCGTAGATTTAAGAGGAAATGGTGTGACATCTGGCATCTCCGCTTCAGATAGATCAAAAACGATTAAAGCTATAGTAGATAACAATACTAAAGGAGATGATTTAGCAAGGCCTGGTCATATATTTCCGTTAATTGCTAAAGATGGAGGAGTCCTTAGAAGAACAGGTCATACAGAAGCTGCTATTGATTTCGCAAGATTAGCCGGTTATTCGCCTGCTGGTGTAATATGCGAAATTATGACCGAAGATGGCTCTATGGCTAGATTACCAGATCTAATAATAGTTGCTGAAAAACTTGATTTAAAAGTTGTTTCAATTGAAGATTTAGTTGCGTTTAGGATGAAACATGACAGTTTAATTTCTAAAAAAGAGTGTTTTAATTTTAATACTAGATTTGGAGAGTTTAAGTTGCACGCTTTTCAACAAACAAATAACAACCAAGTTCATATAGCATTGATTAAAGGAGATTGGGAGGAAAACGAGCCTGTTCATGTAAGAATAAACTCATCGATTACTAATAATGACTTACTAACTTCATTAACATCAGATTCTGACAAAACACTAGAAAATATTTTTAAAAAAATTAATTCAAATAAAAATGGAGTGATTGTCTTTATAAATCAAACAACTAACCCAGAAAATATTTTATTTAGATTAAAAAAGTTAAAGTCAATGCAAAATAAAGATACAATAAAATCACCTCCCCTTCAAATGGATGAAAAAGATTTTGGAATAGGTGCTCAAATATTACATGATTTAAAAATCAGCAAAATTCAACTTATTACAAATAGTAATCAAATAAAAAGAGTTGGAATGATTGGTTATGGCTTAGAAATAGTAGAATATATTAATTACTAAAAAACTTTCGAACTATAAATTCATAACTTTCATTTACTGTTTCGGGAAATAAAAGTTTAATTGACATTAATATAACCATCACAATTAAAAAAAATTTAATTGAACTCTCTCCTTTTTTAACAGACCATCTACTAGATGTCCATCCTCCTAAAATATTTCCTAAAGCTAAAAACAAACCATAGGTCCAATTAACTTTTCCAGCTAATGCAAAAGTGAGTAGAGCAGCTGATGTATATATCATCACTATAACGACTTTAGCTGAATTAACTTTTACTAAATTCAATCTATTATAGTAATGAAGGAATAACATAATAACAAAACCAATACCAGCATTTATAAACCCACCATAAATACCAATAAAAAAAAATGCAATAATAGAAATTATTAGGTGTTTTCCAGTAAGTCGTTCAATAAGGTCGTTTTGGTTGATGTTAGGTTTAAGAACTATTAAACCAACTACTACAATCATTATAACTGCTAATATCTTATTAAACAAACCCCCATCAATCTCTATAGCAATTTTAGCTCCAATCAAAGCTCCTAATAGACCTGAGATACCTAAATAAATATTAAAAGGAAAGGTCGATACATTTTTACTCTTAAATCCAAGAGTTGCAGAAGATGTAGACATTAAAATTGCTACTCTATTAGTTCCATTAGCAACCGCAGCAGGTAATCCCATAAAAATAAGTAATGGAAGTGTTAATAAGGATCCGCCACCAGCCATAGTGTTCATAAAACCTGCGATAAAACCAACAAAAATAAGTAATGGATAAGTCAGTGATGACAGGTCAAAATCAAACATATTCCAAATGTAGTAAAAATGTATTTATATAATTTGTTAATTAAAATTGGCATAAAATAAAAAGGAAGTTATATTTGCACCCGATTGGAGAAGTGGCAGAGTGGTCGAATGCACTAGTCTTGAAAACTAGCGTACTGCAAGGTACCAGGGGTTCGAATCCCTTCTTCTCCGCTTAGTAAAACCCTAACTACTTTATAAACAAGTGATTAGGGTTTTTCTTTTTAAAACTTGTACGATTATTGTACGGCCAGTACTACTAAAAAGCTGAAAAAATCCAACTATTTTAATTTATTTGTAAGATCTAACTCCAAATAATATCGGTTTTCTTTTGATGGGAGGTGTTTGTATAAGTATGTATAATAGTGAGGTTCTGGGTGTGTGATTTTAATAAAATATTATTAATTTTAAATATGAGCAATCAAACATTAGGAGAGTTTATTATAGAAAATCAAAATGCCTTTAAATATTCTTCTGGTGAGCTATCAAGAATTCTTAATTCCATAAGGCTAGCCGCTAAAGTGGTTAACCATAATGTTAACAAAGCTGGACTAGTTGATATTATAGGATCAATTAAACAAAATAATATTCAAGGAGAAGAGCAACAGAAATTAGATGTTTTAGCTAATGAAGTTTTTATACAAACATTAATTAACAGAGAAATAGTATGTGGTATTGCTTCTGAAGAGAATGATACTTTCATGAATGTAGAAGGCAGTAACAATGAAAATAAAAATAAATATATTGTTTTAATTGATCCTCTAGATGGTTCTTCAAATATTGATGTAAATGTTTCAGTAGGAACTATTTTTTCAGTTTACAGAAGAATCAGTCCAATTGGTTCGCCGGTTAATTTACAAGATTTTTTACAAAAAGGAGTGCATCAAGTTGCCGCTGGATATGTGATATACGGAACTTCAACTATGCTCGTGTATACCACAGGTCATGGTGTAAATGGATTCACTTTGAATCCAGCTATAGGGACCTTTTATTTATCACACCCAAAAATGAATTTTAAAGAAAATGGTAGTATCTATTCTGTAAATGAAGGAAACTATTTACAATTTCCAGATTTTGTTAAAAAGTATATTAAATTTTGTCAAATGGAAGAAAATGATAGACCATACACTTCAAGATATATAGGCTCATTAGTGTCTGATTTTCATAGAAATCTAATAAAAGGTGGTATTTATTTGTATCCTAGCAGCAAAAAATCTCCTGTTGGAAAGCTTAGGCTACTTTATGAATGCAATCCAATAGCATTTATAGCTGAGCAAGCTGGGGGAAAAGCTTCAGATGGATTTAACAGAATATTAGATATTGATCCAATTGAATTACATCAAAGAATTCCTTTCTACTGTGGGAGTTATAATATGGTAAAAAGACTTGAAAGTTTTATTAAAAAATCTTAATAGTAGCTACCCTACTTAAATAATATCGGTTTTCTTTTGAAGGGAGGTGTTTGTATAAGTATGTGTAATACTAAACCTTACTGTGTTTTAATATCTCGTTTCTCATCGTTTAACTATTTTAAATGTTTTTCTAACTGTTTTACTCTCCATCACTACAATGTAAGTTCCGGTAATCTGTCTACTGAGATCGATGTCTGTTAATCTAGACATGTCCTGAATCTCTTGCTGTTTTCTATATATAAGATCTCCCTTCTGACTAAACACACTAACCATTACTTTGGTATCTTTTCCAGAAACGTGCACCTTCACCTCTTTTCTAGTTGGATTAGGGTAATACAGTATGTCCTCCGAAATAAAGATCTCCTTCTCTATAACTCCTTGGCAATCAAGATCCGTACTTATTCTAATGGTATTAAGACCTGTTGGAAGCTTGGTGTCAAATCTGTTTCCTTTAACCTGGTATCTAATACCGTTTATATCGATGTTGTAACTATCAGATCCCCCTAAAGAAATACTAGTAGATTTATCGTCGTTGTCCACATCCACAAAAGCAGATAGTGCTGCTGGCTCGCCAATTACTGCCTCAAAGCATTGTTCGTAAGTAGCCTGACCATCTACCTTGAAACAAACCTGGTAAGTTCCCTTGGCTAGACCTGTCATTGATGCGGTTTTATCACTCCCTGTAATTGTAGCAGAAGTTTGACCAGTAACACTAATGGTATAATCGTTAGCACTGTCCTCTACACTTAATGCAATAGATCCGTCGTCAGTTCCAATACAACTAGCACTAGTAACTTGAACCTTGTTATTATTAGCAGGAAGACTGAAAATAGCACAACCCTTAAAATTTACCACACTTCCCGCTGGTGTGTTAGGACATTCGTCCTTGTCATTAAGCACCCCATCTTCATCTAAATCATTTTTAGATACAGTTATTTCTTTTTCCAAAGTGTTCACTTAATTAAATTAGAGATCATTAAATTATTTTTTTAATCTAGTTTATTAAGTTAATCTCAACACGTCTATTTTCTGCTCTAGATTCTGGTGAATCATTATCAGAGACAGGCTTACTTTCCCCAAAACCTTTGGTTGATAAACGATTTGGATCAACATTATTTTTGATTAAAAAGTTTTTAACAGACATTGCTCTATCCTGTGAAAGCTTCAAATTAACAGAACTATCACCAACATTATCAGTATGAGCTTCTATTAAAAACTTAGCAATAGGATACTCTTTTATAACTTTAGAAAGTTCAATTAAAGTTGAATAAAACTCTTGATCAATAGAAAATTTTCCTGTTCTAAATAAAATAGTTTTTGAATAAAAACTTTTTTTAACCTCGCCTATATCTAAATTACTTTCTTTGCCTTTTTTTAGGTTAGCTATTTCATCTTCTAATTTTTTGATTCTTCTTTCCGTGTTATCTGCATTAGGCATGCTAATAGTTAAAGTATTACCACCATCAGATGTAGTTGTTGCAATTTGATTTTCTGTACCTATAATTCGGAGCTTCTCATTATTTAATACTACATCTCCAGAAATTGATTCATCATCTCCTGTAAAATCTAAGTCTTTGATAGGACAACCATTATTTTCTTTAGGGCCAGGTATTTTTGGGCATTCATCTACAATATCAAACACAGAATCTCCATCTTTATCTCCCCACGGACATCCTTTATTTTCTAAAGGACCTGCAATGTCTGGACATTCATCTGCTTCATCAATAATGTAGTCTCCATCTTTGTCAGGAAGAATAGGACATCCTACATTTTCTTTAGGTCCGGCAGCAAAAGGACATTCATCTAATACATCAATTAATCCATCATTATCACTGTCTTTTGGTTCTTTATGAAGTATTGGAATTTTAATTCCAAAATAAACATCAGCTGCTTTGTTGCTTTTTTTATTAAATATATTGGCATTAACAGGATACAGGGAAAGTAAATTTCCTGATCCGACATACATAAAACCATATCTTAAACCAGCTCCAACTTGAAAACCACTATATCTAACTAAAGACATAGGTAGATAAAAACTGAAAGATTTACTTTCATATCTTGGTGTTAAAGATAGAGTGTTTGAAATGTGATTTGTTCTAATCTTATTTTTTGATATTAATGAAAGATCTGTATTTAAATTTATATAAAAACGATCATTAAAGTTCCAGTCTGCATTTAGATGTATAGCAGTTGGTAAAATTGCTTTATAGCCTGATTTAGTATCGTTTAGTGCGTAAAAAGTCTCTAAAACATTATCAAAATCTCCAGCATCGCGAATTTCATCTTCGCTTATATTTGTTCCTTGTAAGTTATAATATTCCTGTATACCATCTTTATAATTTATTCGACCAATATCAGTCAAGGAAACTCCTAACTTTAGCTTATACTTATTTTTGTCTCTTCTTGTGTAAGACTTTCCTCTAATATTTCTATAATTATATTTTCTATAATCAGGTCTCCATTCATAAATAACTCCTAAATCCATTCCAAATCCTGTATTTGTTAATGATTCAATTGGAGATATAGTTTTTCCGTTTCTATCATCTCCATAACGTCCATAAATTAATTCTCCTGATGAAGTTAAACTTCCTGTTGTTTCCCCTCCAGGGAGATTGGTCCCATCATTATCATAATCAATATTCAAATTACTTCCCCTTAAGTAACCAGCTCGAATTCCTTTTAAAAACTTAAAAGTAACACCTGCTTTTAAAAAATAATCTTTTTTATTGGTAATTACTCTTGCGTATGAAATCCCGAACTCAGCCCAAGCATGGGTAGTTATGTTTAGGTTACTTTTAGTTAAAACTGCTGACTTATCGGAAAAATAATCATCAATAAAAACTCCATCGACTTTATTAGCATTCAAAAATCCTCTAACTCTTGTAGTTAATGCTATAGCACTTTTTTTATCAATATTAAACATATAGGAAGGCCCTAAAAAATCTAAATTCAACCCTGCATTATTATCTGTTGATAAAGATTTTTTTTCTATTTCTTCATCCAAATCAAAACCAATACCATCATTGTTAAAAATAACACTCCCATTGAGCATTAGGTTTAACTCTGATTCAAAACGAGAATCTGCGATATTTGCAGGATTTAAAGCTATACTGTTTAATCCACTATAATTATCTGAAAAATAGCCTGTATAAGATTGGGCTATTGAATAAAAACAAGTAATGATAAGTGAAAACGAAAGTAATATTTTTTGATTATTCATAAAATGAAATTTTAAGTATTGAGTTTTTTAAAAATGAAATAAAGATCATCTCCCATTTTTAGAAATATAATTATCGTCATATTTATTAAGAATTGATAAACCATCTTTATCAAATACTTTGAAGGTTATTAAAAGTTTAGGATAACTTTCTTCAATATGAGTGTAATTATAAAAATCGATTGAGTTTTCTATTGATAATATTTCGTATTCATAATTATTAAGCTTAGTGAATTTTTTTATTTCCTCTAAAGTGTTTTTTTCAAGCTCAATAATGTTTCTTTTAAAATATTTTGGATTTGTTCTTAATTTACCTTTTTTACCCAAACTATATATGCCCAGGCCTTGATAACTAAAACCTAATCCCTTTTTAACATTCTCTGTAACATTAATTTTATCTTTTTTTCCATTGGAGGCAGACCGACTTAGAATTTTATTAACGCGGTCTGACCATTGACGAAGTTCTTTGTAATAAGTAAACCTATCTGTTTTAAGAACATTCATCCATTCACTAGAGATAATTGGAGTACGAATTTTTATTAAACGATCTGACCATTCGCGAAGATCGGTATACTTAGATACGGGGTTGTGAATCTGACTAAAGGATGAGAAAGTAATAAAAAACATTATAATAAATATTTTTTTCATTGGTCTTGATTCTACACTTAATTATTGTAACAAATTTAAAATAAAAAACATTTATAAATGAATTTTTTACTTTATTATTAAAAGTAACAATTACAAATTATTATCTCTTAACTATTTTAAAAGTTTTTCTAACTGTTTTACTCTCCATCACTACTATATAGGTTCCAGTAATTTGTCTACTAAGATCGATGTTTATTAATCTAGACAGGTCTTGAATCTCTTGCTGTTTTCTATATATAAGATCTCCCTTCTGACTAAACACACTAACCATTACTTTGGTATCTTTTCCAGAAACGTGCACCTTCACCTCTTTTCTAGTTGGATTAGGGTAATACAGTATGTCCTCCGAAATAAAGATCTCCTTCTCTATAACTCCTTGGCAATCAAGATCCGTACTTATTCTAATGGTATTAAGACCTGTTGGAAGCTTGGTGTCAGCCGCTTTATTGTTTTAGTAGATAATTCTATTGAAACATCGAACATTTGTTACCACCCTCCTTCAAAGACGTTCCAAGGAACTACATATTGTAGACGCCTCCATTAATGTCTAAGGTAGCTCCTGTAATAAATCCATCGTATTCCGAAGCTAGGTATAAAACAGCGCGCGCAACATCTGCTGCATTCCCTGCGCGTTGAATTGGAATTCCCGAAACAGTTGCAACGGCAGACTCTTTGGTGGTATGTGTATTGTGAAAAGAGGTGCCTAAAATAAGACCTGGAGCTACGGCATTTACTCGAACACCTTGAGGTCCCAATTCTGTTGACAATGCTCTTGTTAATGTTAATATAGCGCCTTTGCTGGTGGCATAAGCTATAGAACCTGGGTGCCCTCCTTTTCGTCCTGCTAACGAGGACAAATTAACAATACTACTATTTTTATTTTTTGTGAGGTATGGGGTTGCTGCTCTTGTTACAAATAGCATTGAAGTAAGATTAATGTCCATAACTTGATGCCAAAATTCCGTTGTTATTTCATTCAACATTTTACGGGCAACTAAGGAACCTGTATTGTTAATCAAGATATCAATCCCTCCAAAAGCAGCAATCGTTTTTGAGACCATCTCATTTGCATCTACCTCTTTTGTTAAATCTCCTTGAATGATTACCGCATTTTGTCCTTTTTGAATGGCATACTCCATCAACTCATTGGCAGTAGCTGCACTGGAATAATAATGAATGGCAACATTGGCACCACAATCAATAAAATGACGGGTTATAGAAGCGCCAATTCCTTGGGCACCGGCAGTAATTAACACATTTTTATTTGTTATTTTATGAGTGTTTTTCCTATTTTCTTTCATGTTTTTTGTTTGAGTTTAAAAATAATCTAAAAGTGCCAAGACTCCATTCACTGAAATAACAAGTGAAAAGAATAGGGCACCATACAATCCGATAGCTACTGCGGACCCTACCTTATAGTCTTTCAGTTTTTTTTTCTTGTTTAATAATAGTATAATTCCGAGGATGACAATAGGCAAAACAAAAACATTAAATACTTGTGATAGGATTTGAATTTCGATGGGATTTGCACCAAATGCGGGACCAATTAGGGCAACCAAACATGCAATGGCGGTAACCACACGAAACTGTTTTGAATTGGTGTCTAAAATTCCCGATTGATAATCGGCAAGGAGTAATGGGGCAATGAGCAAACAGGGAAAAATGGATGACAAACCTGCACTTAATGCACCAAAAAAGAAAATTGTCACGGCCCATTTTCCTGCTACGGGTTCTAAGGTATTTGCCATATCAAGTACATGGGTAACAGCAATTTCTTGATGAAATAAAGAACCTGCGGCTACTGCCATAATGGTGGCACTAATTAGAAAGATTAAAGCGGCAGCAGTAATCGCGTCCTTTTTTTGTTGTTTCAAGTTTTTGATAGTCCATCCTTTTCCTCTTACAAAAAGGGGTCTTGATAAAAAGGTAGCGGCTGCCATGGTGGTTCCTACAAATGCAGCGACCAACATTTTACCTCCTGGCACTTCTGGAATGGTGGGGAGCAATCCTTTGACAACATCTATTGGAAGGGGTTGCACAAAAAACAAGGAGAACAGAAATGAAAACCCCATTAAGGTTACAAATATAATGAGTATTTTTTCGAAGAAGGTATACTTACCAACCAACAGCAAGAGATAGAAAATAGCGATTACAAGAATGGCGATGGTTAATACGGTTTCGTATTGGAAGACGCGTAAGGATTCGAAATTGAGTACAAGAATTTCAAAAATAATATTGGCTGAAATTCCTAAAATACCCATGAGCGAATTCCATTGCCCAAAAGTAATGCCGACAATGATTAAAATGGCCAACACTTTTCCAAATCTTAAATGTTTTTTAAATCCATAAAGTGCGGTTTCCCCTGTAATCAGGGCATAATTTCCATAGGCAAACATTAAAATTCCTGAAAACACACAGCTTAATAGTAGCACCCATAATAATTGCATTCCAAATTTACTTCCGGCTACAATCATAGACGTTACACTTCCTGTTCCAATGGTGTAGCCTATGGCAAAAATTCCGGGTCCAAAGCCCAATATGATTGCAATAATTTTTTGTATTAACGATTTTTTAGTTTGAAGTGTTGCCATGTTCTGTTGGTTTTTTTGGTTCGTTTAGGTTCCAATCTGTTTGATAAAATTGCCCGGTGTCATCTTCTTTTCTTTGATAGGTATGTGCGCCAAAATAATCTCGTTGGGCTTGTATTAAATTTGCGGAGGAATTGGCAGTTGTAATATTGTTAAAAAAGTGTATCGCATTGCTGAGACTTGGAATTGGCAATTCGCTTAAAACACATTCAGAAACTACTTTTTTAATGGCTGATTTTCTTGTTTTTAATGCTTGGATCGTATTTTCGTGGGCAAACAAATTGTTGGTTGTTTTAAAAACTGTTACCAATTCAATCATATAATCGGATCTAATGATGCATCCATTGGTCCAGATTCTGGCCAATTCACTTAAATTCAAGGCCCATTTAAAACGTTCTGAGGCTTCTTGTATGAGTTTAAATCCTTGGTAATGATTGATGATTCTGGCAAATTGATAGGCGTTGTGAAGGACTTCAATGGAAACCTTTGGCTCGGTAATATTCTCGGAGTTGAATTGCTTGCTTGCTGCGACTCTTTCTGCTTTGTAAAAGGATGCATACCGAGCAAATAAGGCGGAAGCAATCAGGGTACTGGGCACTCCTAATTCTGCGGTTGCTATGATGGCCCAATTACCGGTTCCTTTATTGCCTGCGGTGTCCATTATCTTATTGACCAGCCAATCATCACCTTCTTTTTTTCTTAAAATAGTGCTAGTAATTTCTAACAGATAACTGTTTGTGGTGGGCTTCCACTGTTCAAAAATGTCGGCTATCTGGTCTGGTGTGTTCCCTTTTGCTTTAAGTACTGTACAGACATCTGCCAACAATTGCATTTCTACATATTCGATGCCATTGTGAATCATTTTTACAAAATGACCACTTCCTTCGTTTCCAATATAGCTACAACAGGGAGCTCCGTTTATATCTTTTGCGGCAATCAGTTCTAAAAAAGGCTGTACTTGTTGGTAGGCTTTTGTATCGCCTCCTGGCATAATCGAAGGTCCTTTTAAGGCGCCTTCTTCGCCTCCTGAAACTCCTGCTCCAATAAAGTGAATGCCTTTCGATTTTAAGAAATCAAAGCGTTCTTTTGTTTTATTATAGTTTGAATTTCCGCCATCGATAATGCTGTCTCCTTGGGTTAAAAAAGGCAATAGGGCTTCAATTACAGCATCTATAGCGGAGCCTGAATTGACCATCAACATTATTTTTCTGGGAGTTTCCAACGATTTTACAAAATCGGGGATGACATCAAACGGCAGTGCTGATGCTAATTCTTTAAACTCTTTTTTAAAATTGATAGCAATGTCTTCTTCTAACTCTGGCACATGTCTGTTGTACATTGAAATTCGAACGCCTTTTTGGGCTAAATTCCGACTGAGGCTTTTCCCCATAACTCCTAAACCTATAAGTCCAAATTGGTTTTTTATTAGGAGGCTTTTCTGAATTTCGGTAACCATTTCTTTTGGTGATAAATGAATGTCTATTTGAAGTGCGTTTTTTGGAATTTCTAAGTCGTCAAACTGTGATTTTAATAATTTCAAAGGCATAAAATGATTTGATCTCTTTTGTATTCTTTCTAAAACTTGATCAAACGAACCTAACAAATGAACCCATTCTGTATTGCTTTCAATTCCTAAACTTAAAGTATCTCTATACTTTTGTTTTAAAGCTGAACAAACTATAACACACGTATTCTTAGACAATTGTTTTTTAGCTAAATTATTTAAAGATAGCAGCCAGTCTTGTCTATCCTCATCATTTAAAGGTTGTCCGCCAGATATTTTTGCAATGTTATTTTCCGAATGAAAATCATCACCATCAAAAAACAAAATGTTTAATTCTTTTGCTAGTAATGCTCCAATAGTGCTCTTTCCACAACCTGAAACACCCATTATAAAGATTACTTTTTTCATTTTTACATTAATTTTAATTCAACAGTATTAATAAATCAACTTTAATTTTAAGTTTTCTTCTGTTTTGATCTTTCCAGAATTATTTAATTTATTATTCGTTGCCCTATTATTTTTTGCACCCCATAGAGTAGAAACAAACTGAACCTTGTTGTTTATAAACCTATTTTTATTGATAGTTACATTTATAATTCCTCTATGGTTTAATAGTATTCTATTTTTTTCTTTTGCCCCACAATTCGAAAATATACTATTGGTTACTAAAAGGTTTCCTCCAACAGTAGACTCGTCAAAACCACCTCTATAATAATCTATCACATTTTGTTGTACATTGGTAAATTGACAATTATCAATGGTTAAATACTCTGTGTTATAGTCTCCTCTATCGTTTGTTTCTTCAGATAATTCTATTCCGTTTTCACAATTAGAAATTGAAGTATTTTTAAAAGTAATTTCTTCTGAAAATGATTGTTTATATACTTTTAAGGCATACTTAAAATTGCTGATTTCAGAAGCTACAACTTCTAATCCGAAATGATTCGACATATTCTCTTTTAAACTAGCAAATGCATATTGTGTGTTTAAGCCTCTTAGTTTGATGTTTTTCAAAACTAATTTACCGTAAGGATGCAATTCTAAAGCTGGTGTATTTGCTGCGCCATTATATAAAATTTCAACATTTCCTTTCGATTGAATTGTAATGGTTTTATTAATTATTAATGATTTAGATATGGTGTAAGTCCCAGAATTCAAATCAATAATATCACCATTTTTAGCTTCATTCAATTTTGCTATTAACGCAGCTGAATTATTTACAGTATGCTTTTTTACTTCTTTTACTGCAACTTCATTAGAAAACCAAGTTGCTCCATATTTTGTTTTATCTAATAAATCTAAGTTGATGTTTTCTGAATTTAATATAGCACCAATTTGATTTGATGTAATTCTAGACTTCCCCAATAAATCATTCGTAATAATCTCAAAATCGAAACCATTATAGATTTTTACATCATCGAAACCAGCAATTGGTACAGAAATATTTGTTCCTATTTTTGTTAAGGTTAATTCTTTGGTGATTAAACCATGACTGTTTGCAATTTCGACTCCGTTGTTATAAATAATATTGCTTTTAAAAGTAACTCCGTCTGCTTTATCATGTTCAATAATTGGGTTTGCATCTCCTACAGAATTATAAATAATATTATTTACAACTTCTGTTCTTAAAGGTCTTGCAGATCTAATTTCAGATTTTGGTAAAACAGCTGATTGTGCTATATTAGTTCCAACGCCAAATTGCCATGGCGAACTAGAATCTACATACGTATTGAAGGCAACCACAACATCTGTAACTTGATTATATCTGTTTAATGGCGATTTAGGAATTCCGTTCATAACTGCCAACGGACTTCTAAAACTCTTTCCTTTTAATTTATAAAAAAGGTTATTAATCACCCAATGCCCAGTGTTAATAATTCTAACACCTCCATATTGTTCATTTACGCCATCTCCAATAAAATAGTTCCCATCAATAGTAACATAATTTCCATGTCTTGTTACTACAGATCCTTCACTTTTGTAGAATACATTGTTTTTAATTAGATTGAAATTTGTCTTGCTAGAAATAATTTCTACCTCCCCATTACATGCTTCAAATAAGTTATTGGCTATGGTTGTATTACTAGGCGACATAGAAGTAAAACTACTCCCCAATTGAATGGTTTCTCCTCTAGCACCCCCTTTTCTTGGTCTGGGTCCGAAATGATTATTTACAATTTGATGGTAGTTTCTAATACTTTGATTTCCTTTTAAATCTACTCTCACTGTTGGCCCACCATTGGTTTTTCCAGCAATATAACAATGTTCTAATGTATTGTGTTTTCCATAAAACTGCACCCAAAGGTTTTCCTGGTCTCGCTCTAGATTATTAAAATCTAGAATTACACAATTAGAAACACTACTATTATTGGCTACACTCTCTTTACTTGTTCTAAATGCAATTACATTTGCAGTAGGTGAATGTCCGTTTCTAAAAAACAATCCTTCAACATTTAAAAAGTTACCACTAATTTCTAAATTAGAGATTCCCTCTATAAAAACTTTTCCTGGAGTTTCTGCTCTTAAAGTGATTGGCTTTTTTTTTGTTCCTTCACCAACAAAGAGAATTTCTAAATTAGAATACGTTCCATCTTTTAAAATAATAACATCTCCTGGTTTTGCATTTTTTATTGCTGTATTTAATTCAACTTTAGTGCTGATAACAATGTCGTTTGTAATTTTTTCATTACAAGAAGTTAACATTAAAAATAAACTAATAATTAGAAGTGATTTATTCATATTTACTTCAATTTTATTTACTTTTTTAAGCAACCTATTTGGGGATTTAAATTAACTCAAGTAAACCACCCCATTCTGCATAAAACTTATCTAAATATTGTTCTATAAACTGATGAAAATGTATAAAATTTAAAAATATATAACCGTTACTTATATTGTCTTTGACTGTACAATTATCGCTTATAATTTTTAATAAATTCTATGGAAAATTTTACTAATTCTTCTATTCTTTTATAATCAAAATCGCCATTAGAATCTTTAGTGATTAATTTAGATCCCATTCCAACACAGGTAACACCAGCATTAAACCAAGCTTCTAAATTATCTTTAGTTGGAGAAACTCCTCCTGTTGGCATTATATTTGTCCATGGCTGAGGGCCTTTAATGGCTTTCACAAACCCAAAGCCATAAGTGCCACCAGGAAATAACTTAACAACTTCACAACCTAATTCTTCAGCTTTTGCTATTTCACTAAGTGAGCCACACCCAGGTGACCACATTACTTTTCTACGATTACAGTTTATTGCAATATCTTCTCTTAAAACTGGAGTAACTATAAAGTTTGATCCTAAACTCATATATAAAGAGGCTGTTGCTGCATCTGTTACCGATCCAGTACCTAAAATCATTTCTGGAAATTTTTTAATTACAAATTTATTTAAATCCGTAAAAACTTCATGAGCAAAATCTCCTCTTGCTGTAAACTCTAGAAGTCTTGCTCCACCATTATAGCAAGCGGTAACAACTTTTTTACATATTTCAATGTCTGAATTATAAAACAAAGGAACTAACCCTGTTTGATTCATTTTATTAAAAACCTCTATTCTTGTGAAATTTGCCATAATATTATCTTGCTACTCTTCCTGATGAATCTCCTTCTACTAATTTATTAACTTCATCTACAGTTACCAAATTAGCATCTCCTTTAATCGTATGTTTCAAACATGATGCAGCTACTGCAAAATTAAGAGCTTTTTGATCATTGTTCTGGAATTCTATTAAACCATAAATTAATGCACCCATAAATGAATCACCCCCACCTACTCTATCAACAATATCTGTAATTTGATATTGAGGGCTTTTTAACATTGTAGTTCCATCATACATAACTCCAGCCCATGTGTTGTGTGAAGCTGATATAGAACCTCTTAGGGTTGTAATTACTTTTTTCGCTTTTGGGAATTTTTTCATCATTTGTTTACATACCGATAGAAAAGCTTCAGCCTTAACTTCTTTCCCCTGTGTTTGAACTGTTAAACCTTCAGGTTTAATATCAAAGTGCATTTCAGCATCTTCTTCATTTCCAAGTATAATATCACAATAGGATGTTAGTTCTGTCATGATATTTTCTCGTTGAGAGTTATCGCAATATTTCCAAAGTTTTGCTCTGTAATTAAGGTCAGTGGAAATAGTAATTCCTTTTTCATGAGCAATTTTAACAGCCTCTAAGCATACGTCAGCTGCAGATTGTGAAATAGCAGGTGTAATTCCTGTCCAATGAAACCATTTTACACCATCAAAAGCTTTATCCCAATCAATCATTCCTGTTTGGATTTCAGACATGGCAGAATGAGCACGGTCATAAACAACCTTACTACCACGACTTACAGCACCTGTCTCTAAAAAATAAATACCTAAACGATCACCTCCATAAATCATGAATTCAGTTTCTACACCTCTCTTACGCATTTCCATTTTTGCAGATTGACCAATGTCATTTTCAGGAATACGAGTTACAAACCTTACAGGGACTCCATAATTGGCTAAAGAAATAGCGACATTAGATTCTCCTCCTCCATAAATTATGTCAAATGAATTAGTTTGAGAAAAGCGTAAAAATCCTGGAGGAGATAAACGCAACATAATTTCACCAAATGTAACTACTTTTGTCATCATCTTTATTCTATATATATTTAATTAATAATTAAATTCCTAATGCCTGACCACCACCAATTTGAATTGTTTCTGCAGTAATAAATGAAGCGTTTTTACTAGCTAAAAAAGATACTACTGATGCAACTTCTTCAGGTTGGCCAAGTCTACCTAGCATTATATTGTTCTTCCAAGAAGCAAATACTTCTGGTTTAGTAGATTTAATTTGCGCATGAAATGGTGTGTCTATTGTTCCTGGGGAAACAGCATTTACTCGAATTCCATATTCAGCTAAATCCTTAGCTAATGCTCTAGTAATAGCGTGAACTGCCGCTTTTGAAGTTCCATATATACCTGCGCCTGGACCGCCAGCATTCCAGCCTGCATTAGATGTATAATTTATTATTGAGGGGTTCTGACTTTTTTTTAGAAACGGAATAGAAGCTCTTGATGTAAAAAAAGTTGAATCTAGGTTTAAAGCCATTACAGATCGATAGAATTCTGTTGTCATATCTTCAAATCTAGATCTACCTCCTAAACCACCAGCATTATTTACAAGTACGTCTATTTTTCCAAATTTATTTCCAATAAGATTTATATTTTCATTAACTGCATTTTCATCTGTAACATCAAATCCATAGTATTCTGCAATTATTCCTAAAGAAGTTAATTCCTTAACTAACTCTTCGCCTTTAATACTTTCAATTCCGTTTAGAATAACCGTATATCCTTCATGTCCTAATTTTTTTGCAACTTGGTATCCTATGCCACCGGTTGCTCCAGTAATTACAGCGATATTATTTTTTAATTTACTCATATTTATTTTATTAATTGATTTTTATTTATCTATTTGAATTGGCTTAATTTCTTTTATCAGTATGGTAACTGATAGTACTGATAAAGGAGCTAGAATAGCTAAAATTATAAATGCTGGAGTATACGAATCAACTGTTATAATCGGAATTAACCAATTCATAATAATTACTGAGACTGCACCAATACTACCACCCAAACCTGCAAGAGTTCCAACAGATTTATCATTAAGTAAATCGCTAGGAATAGTTTGTATGTTACTAATAGAAAATTGAAATCCGAAAAGAACTACAAAAACAAATGAAACAAACTTCTCTGGTGTATCTGCGAACAAAATAGCACAAATAATACCAACAAAAATTATTATTGCACCTATAGTAATTACTTTTTTTCTAGATCTATCTAATGAATTTTTTTCCATTAAATGCTTTACATACCACCCACCCCCTAAACTTCCTATCATCGCGCCTACATAAGGGAACCAAGCATAAAGACCAATTTCTTTTACATTAAAACCATATTGATCTGCTAAATAAATTGGCATCCAAAAAACAAAAAGCCACCATATAGGTTCTATAAAAAATCGTGCAGAAATAGCACCCCATGCTTCTTTAATAGATAGTATTTCAATTACGCTAAGACTTTTAGTATCCTCGTTAGTAATTAAATCTTGACTATTGTCTTCTAGTATGTACTTTCGTTCCTCCTCAGTAATCCAAGGATGATTATTAGGTTTAGTTTTGTTAAAAATAAGCCAAGGTATGATCCATAAAAAACCTAATACACCTATTATAACAAAGGTCCATCTCCAATCATAAGCCTCAAACAATTGTGATACTAATGGTGCCGCAACTATAGAACCAATTGCTGCTCCAGAGTTAAAAATTCCTTGAGCTAATCCACGTTCTTTGACCGGAAACCACTCAGCATTATTTTTAACTGCACCAGGCCAATTACCAGCTTCTGAAACTCCTAACAATCCTCTAAAGATTCCAAGGGATGCAGCTCCTTTTGCAAAAAAGTGAAGAACCGATGCCAAAGACCAGAAAAAAATAGATAAAACAAACCCTATTTTGGTTCCTACTTTATCATAAATTTTACCTGAAATAAATTTACCAGCAGCATAGGTAATTGTAAAAATATTAATTATCCATGCATAATCTTCTTTTGTCAAACCTAAATCCTCACTCATCGCAGGCCACATAATTCCAAGAGCGGAACGATCAATATAATTGATTATGGTAGCAATACATACCAAAAAAATAATCCACCAGCGTAAACCGTTGATTTTCATAATTTATATTTAAAATGGAAACAAACAATAAAACAAAAGCTAATGTGCGTTAGCTGGTTTTTGTATTAGTGAATAATCCCTCTAATTATTATATATTAGGTCTTGTACAAATATTGATACAAAACACTAAAGTGTTCTTTCATTTTTTCTTCAGCTAAAGACGGATTTTTCATCTTAATAGCATTAACTATAGCTTCATGTTCTTTTATTGCATTTATAGCCATATCTGTTTTACAAACATGATATTTTTCAAATTCTGTGATAATTTGTGGTGTAATAGACAGCATTAATTGATCCAAAGAAGGATTATGACTTGCCTTAACTATGGCTAAATGAAACAATAAATCTTCTTCAACTGAATCTTTTCCAGCTAATGTTTTTTTACGGTAATCTGATAATGCCATTTCAATTTCATATAAATCTTCTTCATTACGTCGAGTAGCAGCAAATTTTACAGATTTAATTTCTAATAGAATTCGTGTTTCCACTAAGGACTTAAAATCTGGAGAAGGAAGACTAAGGATATGATCAATCATTCCGTTAAGGGCTATTCTTCCCAGATCAGCAACATATGTCCCACTCTGTTTCATGGATTTTAAAAGACCATAAGATTCAAGTTTTTGAATCGCATTTCTTATGCTTCCTCTAGTAACATTTAACCGTTCGGCAAGTAACCTTTCAGAAGGTAATTTTTCACCTGGTTCTAAGTTTTTTTTATTAATTAGTGTTTTAATTTCAGATATAATAAATATATCTCTGTCATCTAAAGCATTAATATCTCTTCTTTCAACAATTTCTTTTCTCATAAACAATCTGGTTAACCAAATTTAAATAATTTAATGTAAGCACGAAAGTTTTTTATCGTTAAAATGATAGGTTTGTGATTAAAATCATCCAACATAGTCGCGATAAAATTTAAATACATTCTTTTTAATTAATGTGCCACTTCTAAACTATAGTAACTAACTTTTGCATAAGATCCTTCATCACGAGATTGAAAATAGTTTCCTGCTTTAAAATAGTTTTCAAAAATCCCCCATTTATCAATATGAATTCCTTTATAAACTTTGTATTCATTTCTATTTAAAATCACTACAATCTTTCCCTTAGTAACACGAATCTCTAGTTCAAATTTTCTAAAACTAACTTCTTGATCAAAATTAAAACCGTTATCATTTTCCCACGCATTCTTATCTAACATATCCTCATAACTTGAATTTAAATCTTTTAGAACCTTAGTTTTAACACGGACCTTTCCTTGATCCCAATAAATTTTTAATATAGGTGGTGCATTATTGTCTTTTTGTCCTATTAAATCGCGCTGTTCATCAGAAAGTCTACCGTGAATTTGCATAATCATAACTCTATGATATTTTCCAGATGAATCTTTAGATACCCTATCAACAGAAAGCTTGCCTTTCATTGAACCTCCTTGCTTAAAATTCCAGTTAATATTATTGTTCCCAGGAACCATTTGTTCTCTTAACTCAGATCTAGAATATTTTGAATTAGGAGTTGTTGCTTGAGTTGGTTCAGCATAAAAAACAATAGCACCTGTTCTAGAATCCTTATACATATAAGAACTTAAATCAAAAATAGATTCGTATTCTAAAATCTCAGGGTATTCAACTACAAGTGGTTTGCCATTTGATTTTTGAAATGGAACAGTAACAGACCAATTTGTTAAATCAATTTCAGGATGTTTTATCTTTTTTTTACTTTGTTTTTTTTTCTTTTTCAATTTCTCTACTTTGTCTAAAGAAATTTCTTGAGAATGAACTTGGGAAAAAGAAGCAAACAAACAGAAAAAAACAAGAGTTATAACTATGTTTATTGTATTTATCTGCTTCATAACATCATATTTAAACAAAACAAAACAAAATTTAATCTACCGGATAAACTTTTACATTATCTGCATAAGCCTCATCATTAGTAATAGAATACATCCAAATAGAAACTTTACCGTCTGCATTAGATGTAAACTGTTTTTTAATTACAGTAAAATTACCTTTACCATTAGCAGTATCGCCAACGGCTCTAGCTAGTGGACCGTTGCTTGAACTAATAACTGCATTAGCACCATCATCAAAATGTCCATCTAAAATTTCAACAAGAATTCTATCTCCACCAGAAACATCAGTTTTATCAGTTTTAATAGCGTGACTAAATTCAACATAATACTCACTATTTGGAGTAACTTCAATAGCTTGATAAGCATATCTAGATGTTCCTGAAGATGAAGGGCCATCTGAATTTGCTGAAGTAGAGCTAGTGTATTTAGCTCCCTTAGTTTTTGATGCTCCGGAAGGACTTCCGTCATAGTTATTAGGATCTCCATCAGATGATCCATTATAAGGGTTTCTAGTTTGACTAGCCGGTGCTGAAAAACTAGACACTTTCCAGGGACCATAATCGCTATCTGTAAAATCACCATTTACAATTTCAGGTGTTACAGCTGCAGGTGCAGGAGGTTGTTTAACCTCAACCGTGGTTGAATATTTATTTGTAACATTTAATTTATCTGATGCAACTAGAGTTACTGTATAAGTTCCTTCTCCAGAATATGTATTATCTGGTTCAAAGGATGTTGATGCGTTTCCATCTCCAAAATCCCAACTATAATCTGTTGCACTAACTGATTGATTTTTAAAAGAAACTGTTTTCCATTCATCTTCTGGTCCTTCATTTTGAGATGCACTAAAAGCTGCAACTGGTGGAGTCTTATCTGCAATTGAACCTGCTTCAGGATATATTTCATCCTCACAAGAAATAAATAAGCCAAAAGACAGTAACAAGACAAGCTTAGTAGATGTTTTTAAAAACGATTTTGTGTTAAATTCTGTTATTGTTTTCATATTAATTTTTTTATTTTACTAGTATCCTGGGTTTTGCGTTAATAATCCATTACTCAAATTGATTTCTCTTTGAGGAATTGGTAATAATAGATCTGATGAAGTAAAACTTGCTCCTATTGAAGAAGCAAATGCTGATAGAACGTTTTGCGCTTCACCCAATCGTATAAGATCAAACAAACGATGATTTTCAAACGCCAATTCTACTCTTCGTTCATCCATTAACTCTTGTTTTGTAATAACAGCATCCCCGTCGTCAGCTAATCCAGCTCTATTACGTACTGTGTTAAAGGATGTCAATGCTGCTGAGCTTGACGTTGAATCACTTCCAGCTAGAATAGATTCTACATGTAATAATAATACATCAGCATATCTTAAAACAATCCAATCATTTCCAGCTCTTGTAGGATCACTAGATGTAGCAGCAATTCCTAAAGACGAATCTCCATCAGGCAGATATTTAACAACTTGGTTTTGAGTGTTTTGACCGCTATCTATCCTATAAGAATACATGGTTCTATCGCCACCCATCTCATCAAGTGCTGATTTTACATCATTAGTTAGGTAATTTACTCCTGATGTTCTACCAACAGCATTAAGCCATTCTGCAGAAAAATTTTGACTTTCTTGAGAATCAGGTACATAACCAACAGCAAAAATAATTTCTCCATTACCTTCATTGTAAAATATATCTTTAAAGTTAGACTCTAATGAATAATTCCCTGATCCTACAATTGATTCACAAAGTTTTTGTGCATCTGAATAGTTACCAAGACTAAGATGAACCTTAGCCAAAATAGTTTGAGCTGCAGCTTTAGAAGCTCTAAATCTACTACTATTATCAAGGCCTTCAATTGCAGTAGTTAAATCCGAAACAATTAACTGATGAATTTCTGAAACAGGCTTTCTAGTGTAAGATGTTTCATAATCTTGTGGAGTTATTACACTAGTAATTAAAGGAATATCACCATAAAGATTCACTAAATTATAATAAGCGTAAGCTCGTAAAAACTTTGCTTCAGCTTCAAATATTACTGCCTTACTTCCTGCTGCTTCTAAATTTTCAAGAACAATATTAGTTCTATAAATTACATTGTAAAAACTTTGATAATAATTTGCCACAATACCATTTGTAGATTCAATAGTATAGTTTTCAAACTGAGCAGACTCACCTTCACTTGATTTAGTACGAGTATTATCACTTCTCATCTCAGTAAGGTAAAATTCAAATTGAATTGCGTGATTATCATTTGTACTTGTTGAATTAACTCCTTGAATACCATCATAGATATTAAAAACAGCAGTTTCAACCTGTGCTGGTGTAGTAAAATAATTTGCACTTGAAAGTACTGAAGTTGGTGCTGGATCTAAATAGTTTTCTTCACAAGAGAAGAAAAAAGCTATTAGTGTAATTAGTAATGTGTTTTTTATTTGTCTCATAATTTCTATTTTTTTTAAAATTCAAGATTTACACCTAGTGAAATAGTTTTAAATACAGGAGAACCTGCACGTTGATAACCATAGGTAGTTGAACTTGTATTGTTAATTGATTCTGGGTTAAAACCAGTGTAGTTATCTGCTTTTAAGTACATAAGATTTTGACCTGATAAATAAACTCTAGCTTTTGAAATTCCAAGTTGAGAAGTTATCGAATCATCTGAAAAAGTATAACCGATATTAACATTTCTTAACGCTATATAGGATGCATCCTGAATTATAGCGTCAGTAAATATTTTTTGTTTAATAAACTGCTGATTTGGCGTTGATGAATTAAAATCCTGACCACTATTAAAGTGATTAAAGATATACTGATCACCCATGTTACGAACTTCGGCTCCATGACTTCCTTGGAATAAAAGACTTAAATCAACATCACCTATCTTAAACTCGTTTCCAAAACTCCAAACCAGGTCTGGATATGGACTTCCTAGAATTGTTTTATCGTCATCATCAATTAAACCATCACCATTAAGATCACGAACATAGACGTCTTGAGCTTTTGCACCAATAGGATGCCAAGGATTTTTAAGATATTCTGTAGGAATTTCTTTATCGACTACCCATCCGTAAAAAGATGAAATAGGTTGACCAACCTGATTAATCCACTCAGCAGCACGCTTCGCATCTATACTTTGAATTTGACCATCAGCATCTGCAAAATCAAGTAAAGTATTTTTATTATGAGATGCAATAAATGTAGATGACCAACTAAAATTTTCTTTTGATACGTTTCGAGAACGTAATTCAAGCTCTATTCCTTTATTTTCAACTTCACCTAGATTAACTAAAGCATTATTAAATCCTGTTGTTGAAGAAATTGGATTATAAAGTAATAATTGATCACTTTTTCTCTCATAGTAATCAATAGACCCAGTAATTTTATTATAAAACAAACCAAAATCAATTCCTGGGTTAATTTCAATTGAACGTTCCCATCTTAAATTAGGGTTTGAAATATTTAATGAATTAAATCCAGTGACTGCGGAACCATCTATTATAGCGTTACTGGATGCTAAAAGAGCAAGAAAAGGATAATTATCTACTTGATCATTTCCAGTATCAACACCTGGGTTACCAGTCATACCATAACTAAGACGTAATTTAAGACTATTAATTACTTCACTATCTCTTAAGAAATCTTCTTGATGAACCTTCCAACCAACTGATAATGCTGGAAAATCTCCATATTTTTGATTTGATCCAAATACTGAATAACCATCACGACGAACGCTTAAAGAAGCTAAATATTTGTTAGCATAAGTATAATTTACACGTGCAAAAAAGGACAATAATCTAGATTTATAATCCATTGAACCAGCCGTTATTGTCAATGGATCTGCACCTGATAACGTTTGAATTAAATCTGAAGTATATCCAGCTCCATACGCTGTATTAAATTCAGTATTCCAAGATTCTGCACCAGTTCCAAACACTGAATTTATTTCGTGTTCTCCAATTGAACGATTGTAAGTAAAGTAAGTTTCAGTAACCATATGAAAGCGATTTGTATCGGAAAGCTGAAGGAAAGCAGCTGATGCTCCTTTTCTACTATGCTCTATCCCTCTCCATCTTTTATAACTAGTGTTTTGATAATCTCCTCCAAAACTTGTGCGTAATGATAAGTTATCATTAAATTTAATCTTGAAATAAGCATTACCATAAGTTTTAAATTTTCTATCTCCACGATCACTTTCAAGAACTTTAGCCGCAGGATTTGTATTAGAAGTATTTGATATATCTAACCCACTAGCACCATTTGGCATTGGAACTCCATTTGCTAAGTCAAAATCATCAAACATACGTTGAACAGCATAGTCACCAATTTTAGCATTAGCATACTTACCTTTATCACGGGTTCTATTAACAAACTTTATAGTATTCTCATCTAAATACAATGGTAACCATGAAGGTTGACGTAAAATATCATGAGTTGAACCATCAAAACGTGTTCTGTCAGTAACAGAGGGACTTAAGTTAATTCCAAAAGATATATTATCATTTATTTTAGTATCTACCTTTAATTTAATACTATACTTTTTGTAATCATCCGTCAAAAGGACACCTTCATCATGAAGATAATTTAATGCTGAACTAAATTTAGTTCTTTTACTTCCTCCACTTACGCTAAATGACTGGCTATTTATAGCACCACCATCAAAAATAATATCCTGCCAGTTAGTGTCGCCACCAGCTTGAGCAAGAAGTAATTTATACTGTGTTTTATCTTGAATTGAACCTGTAGCTGCTCTTTCTAGTTCAGCATGTTCGAGAGTAGTAAAATAATAGGGATCACTTTGATGAGCTTCCTTGAAACCTGTAAAAGAATTGTATCTAAACTTAGTCTTACCTTCTTTACCATCTTTAGATGTAATCATTATAACTCCTTTAGATCCACGTGAACCATATATTGCAGTTGATGCTGCATCCTTAAGTATTTCAAAAGATGCAATATCATTAATGTCTAAAGAACCTAAATAATCATTATCAACAACCATTCCGTCAACAACAATTAAAGGATCAAGACCTCCGTTAATAGATCCAACTCCTCTTATCCTAATTGTTGGAGCAGAACCAGCTTCACCCTCAGTTGCTTGAATATTTACACCTGAAACCTGTCCTATTAAAGCATCATCAACCCTTGCAACTCCTATTTGATCTAATTTTTCATTAGTAACTTTGGATATTGCTCCAGTTAAATTTGATTTCTTTTGAGTTCCATAACCAACTACAACAACCTCATCTAATTCTGAAGCGTCAGATTGTAAAACAATAGTAAGAGATGTTTGATTTGAAATGGTAATTGATTGTGTTAAAAAACCAATATAGGATACAATTAACACATCTCCAGACTTAACAGAAATAGAAAAATTTCCATCAAAATCTGTGGTTGTTCCAGTATTAGATCCTTGGATCAATACATTAGCGCCAGGAATTGACAAACCATCTACTCCACTTACAGAACCATTAACTTCGGAATTCTGCGCATTTAAAAATGCAGTTGTAATTAGAGCTAGAATTAGTAAAAAATAGCTTTTTTTCATATTTATTAATTTTTAATTAGTTTACGTTGCACTATATTATTTAAAAAAAGAGAAAGTTAAACACATATTTATTCAATAAATATGTATCTTTAAAATATTGCCTTCTCATAAGGTAATGTCACAACTTCCCTCTAAGAAGTGTGTTAAAAGGATAGGTGTGCGCCTATCCTTTTTTATTATACCATATTGGTTTACCATATTGGTTTACCATATTGGTTTACCAAATATAAGAATTAAAATATATAATCCTAATTATTTATAAAAACTATTTCATAAAGTCTTCCCTTATAGGACTAAAAACATCTATCAACACACCAGATTCTGTACATATTGCACCATGTAGTTCATTTGGAGGAATATAAAAACTATCACCGCAAACTAATGTTTTTGTTTGACCACTAATTGTTACATCAAAACTTCCACTCTCTACATAAGTCACTTGTGAATGGTGGTGTTTATGAAGTTCTCCAACAGCACCTTTATCAAAAAAAACTTTAACAAGCATTATTTTATCATCATAGCCCATTATTTTTCTTTTAAGGCCTTTACCAACAATCTCCCATTCTATGTCGTTTCCTTTGATAAAATCCTTACTTGATCCAAATATTTTCATAATTTATTTTTTTAATTTATCATTATTAATAGGCAATCCCTCCCCTAAAGATGCTTCTCTAAACCAAACTTCCGTAAAACAACCATTTTCATATTGTTTACTAATATTTCCTTCATATGTTTCAGCTCCAGTAGCCCAAACTATATTATCATTTGGGTTTTTTCCATTTGTTTGATTATAAGCACCTTGCTTAAAATAGTTCAATTCACCAGCATAAGCTTTAACTTTTTCTGTACCATCTTGTCCTAGCGGAATAAATAATTTTTTTACTTGTTCAGGTAAATCTTTTTTATTAGTGTATCCAGACAAAATAAGGTTTTTAGTAAATGTTTTAGTTTCATGATTATCACTTTTAAAGGTTAGGTACATTATCCCTTTATAAACATTAATTTCATAACTAAATTCTTCTCCTATTTTTATTCCATCCTCAGGCTCACTCGGATAGTCGTTTTTACTTTTCCCAACAACTGAAAAGTCATGACCCCAAACTGGAGATGAAAAATCCCATCTACCTGAATTATCCTCACCAAATGTGTTGATTTCATAATTCCAAAATACAGATCCTTTTTTGTGACCCGGAAATTTTTTGTAAAAAATCTTTAATGGCTCGTTCTCATGACCCTCTCCACTATGAATTTGTCCAACAACAACAGAATATGAAGCTGCAACACGAGCATCACCTGAAACTGAGACTTGCATAACCTTACATGTACCTGTTAATCTACCCCCCTTTTCAGGAATCCATTCATTTTTTTGATGTAATTCTGTTCTAGTATTATTAGAATTTTTTGAAGTAATTCCAGAATTTGGTGTTTTATATACAACCCATCTCCTATTACCATCCATAACACTATAGAAAAAATCATTATGATTATAATCTATGAGATCTTCTTTACTTATCCCATTACCAAGCAATATTTTAAATTTATCCATAAATGGAATGACCTCGCTTGGATATACTGTCTTTGAACTCAAACCATCATTTGCTGAAAAATATCCTTCATTCGAAATAGCATTATCATCAATTTCAATATCAAGTGACTTAAACCATACCTCCGCATAATTTCCATCAGCATATTGTTTTTCAATATTTCCTTCATGAGTTTCAGCTCCTGAACACCATATTTTATTTAACTTAGGATCTTTCCCGTTAGTTTGGTTATAAGATCCTGCCTTAAAAAAAAGACCCTCTTCCATATAGGCATTTTTATTTTCAATACCATCTTGCCCTATTGGGACAAATAAATCATTGACCTGTTTAGGAATGTCAGATCGTTTAGTGTATTCAGATCTAATTAAATTCTTAGTAAACCGTTTAGTTTCATGTCCTTCACTAGAGAAAGTTAATTCCATAACCCCACCTTTAACTTCAACTGTATAGCTAAATTCTTCTCCTAATAAAATCCCATCCTCTGGTTCTGAGGGATAAACATTTAATTCTAATGCAACGTTTGAAAAATCATATCCCCAAATTGGATAAGAATAGTCCCAACGTTTTGAATTATCATCACCATCTGTATTTATTTCGTAGTTCCAAAATACCGATCCTTTTTTGTGACCCGGAAATTTTTTGTAAAAAATCTTTAATGGCTCGTTCTCATGGCCATCTGCACTGTGAATTTGCCCTACAACTACAGAATGTGTCGCAGGTACTCTAGCATCTCCAGTAGCAGCAACATTCATTACTTTAATAGTAGCTTGCATTTTAGCATTAGACATTGGAGACCATTTTTTTAATTGGGCTAATTCTGTTCTGGTATTATTTGAAGTTCCATGAGTATTTCCAGCATTTGGTGTTTTAAAAACAACCCAATTTTCTTTACTATCGTTTACAGAATAAAAGAAATTATTGTTTTTATAATTAATAGCTTGACCAACATTAGATCCATCTCCTAATATTAGATTCCAATGAGTAAAAATTGGAATAATATCATTTGGATAAATTACACTGTTTTTATTTTTTTGAATTCCAGAACATGATGAAATAATAAAAATAGTGATTATGTATGTTTTAAATTTTTTTGAAATCATATTTAGTGTGTAACGTTTAAATTATAATATTTTACATAAGAGAAACCATCCGAATCAGTGGTTCCTAAATAATTTCCTGCTTTAAAATAATTTTCATATTGCCATTTATTTAAACTTATATCGTTATAAACAACTGGATTGTTATTATTTAACTGCACTTCAATTTTAGCTGCACTTGCGGTAATGCTAAAATCAAAAGTATCGTATCCAACAAATCCTAAATTTTTTTTATCATCTGTCCAAAAGTTGTTTGAAGAAGTATAGGGCTGGATTAAATCCTCTCCTGAAATAGATGTGTCTTTAAGAGATTTTTTATGACACCATATATACCCATCTTTCCAGTAAATTTTAATTAATGGAGGTCCGTTATTAGAGTTAAATCCATAATTATTTATATCCTCTTGAGAAATAATTCCATGAATTTGCATTACAATTACCTTATGGTAATTACCAGAGTCATCATCTTGAGAAATAGATACTATTTTTAAACGCCCTGTCATTTTACCCCCCTCCTTAAGAGTCCAATTATCACGTGAATTTTCCGGGTTTATTAACTCTCTTAATTCAGTTCTTGAATAGGAGCTATTTGTTGTGGAAGTATTGGGGAATGTATAGAATAATAATGATCCATCAGAAGTGTCATCATACATGTAGGGTTTTATGGGGTTTAATGATCTGTAGGCATTATTAATTAATTGATTTGGGTAATACTCATCTGGGCTTCCATTATTATCTTCATCAACAGGAAGTGTTAATTTCCAATTTGAAAAATTAATATCAGAATATTGTTTCTCAGAAGATATATTATCATCAAGAAAATCATCATAAGATAGCTCTGATTTCTCACTTTCAGAACAGCTAAAACTGATTAAGCAAAAAAGAAACAATTTCGATAAATTCATATAACTCATTATTGGTATACCAAATTGGTTTACCAAATGTACTAAAAAAACAATTAAATAATTTTTAAGATACTCTACTCTTAGTGCAATAAAAATAGTTAATAGTAGTTACTCCTTTTAACCCTCTTAAATCACTGTATATTAATAATTTAAACCATAGTGTTTGACCCTGTTTTGTTTAGGGGTCTGAATGATCGTTGGGGGGTTATCTCTTAACTCCGTGTCTATTAATTATATTTTCTGTACGACCCATGAGTTTGCTTTATGATTTTGCCTTGCTGTACTAGTATTTTTAGATAGTTGTCAGCACTTCTTTGAGGAATTCCAATTTTCTTTGCTACTGAAACGGCTTCCTTCCTTTCAAAATCTATAGGTAAAGCTTTAAGAAAACTAATCTGTTTAGATCTAGAGTTTATATTTGAATTAGACATACGCTTTAATTGCTCAAGAGAGTTTCCTAAAAATACATCTGTTATTAGATTAATACTTAAATCAAACACTTTATCTGAACAGGTGATTGTATCATTATTTGATTCTATAGCTGATAAAGTCATAGCAATCTTATATGTCATTAATCCATGTCTATATAAAACACTTACTGCCTCATCCTGACAATCATCATTTTTCATATTTTTTAGGATACTCTTGAAAGTATTATCAAGTTTATTACCCTGTTTAGGAGTTAAAGAAAATCTCTTTTCTTTAACATTTTTTTGATTGGTGTAAAAAGATTCCCCTAGTTTGTATAAAATCACATCCATAGAATCACCAATCTCTTGAGTATAAGTTGTTCTCCACTCATAAGGAATGGAAAAGACATAAAATAAAAACCTACTATAGAGACCGTCTTCAGAATTTGGTATTAAACCATTTACTTGATTAGGGGTTCCTGTGGTGAGAAAAGAAAATCTAGAATTTGAAATTTCAGTAAATTCATCATCTGTTTTTCTTGTTCTAGAAATATCTTCGTGGTGAAAGTTCTTTCTTAGTACAGGTGAGAATCCACCCCATTCCTGTTTATTGGCTCCCGATATAGTATCTGCCTCTGTTTCAAAAACACAGCCTTTGCCTTCATTTTCTCCAACATGACCAATAAGACTTGCTTCTGAAGTGTCTCCAGGGATGAAAAACATAAGTTGATTAGGTTTTTCGGGTTCTTCAATGTTCTCTGTTTTATTAGATTTTTTACTTTTATCATATTCAGATTTAGCTTTTTTATATTCCTTCATTAATTCTTGGGAACTCTTTCTAAGCTCTTGATGATAATTTTTTCCAAAAACCTTAGCATATTTTGCTGCACTTTTACCACTAGCTGCATTTGCTATAATAAATGAATACAAATTAGGGTAAACTAGTTTTTTGTCATGGGTTCCTTTAACATTACTGAAATACCCACTTAAAACAGTAATAGATGCGATTAAAAATACATCTCTTTCTCTATCATTAAAATGACTACAAGCTTCTTTTAATACTTGTGGTAAATTATTGTATATCTCTTCACCTATAAACGGAGATTGTAAACTCTCAAAATCAAAGGTTGCAGTTTTGCTAAATTGCAATTTTGCAAATTGGCTTGAGTTCCTTTTGTAAGCATTTCTTACTGTGCGTTCAATTTCATCATAAGTAAAATCAGGTTCTGAAAGACTTGCTACATAATCAATAGTTTTACATTCTTCTATTCCTAGCTCATTCGCATTACAAGCATAAGTATAAGTGAATACATTTCTTGATCCACTAGTAAATGTGATAATGTTTGAGGTGTAATTGTAAGCATGCTCTGGAGTATATTCCTGAGTTATTTCTTTTGGCTTTATGAATTCTATTACATCAAACACTATTGACTCTTCATTTAAATATAAAGAATAGTCACACGATGCGTAGCAGAGTCTTGTGAAGTCTTTCACTGACTTGTCTGACTCTATTCCAACAAAGTTATCGTAAAGTGATTTTAACTCATTAAATGCTTTTTCATGAGTGTCCGAAGTTGCATTTGTTTTAATAAAAACTTTAAGTCCATTTCCACTAGGACTAATGAATGCACAAAAAGTAGTTTCTAATTTTGAAAACTTATTTTTTAATTCCCTTGGGTTTTCAATATCATCATAATCCAAATGAATAAGACTGTTATAATCCTTTACCATTTCTTTTCTTCTTTTACCACTAAAGGTTGCAGATACAGTAAATGAAGGAAGACTTTCTTTTAACTTATTAATGACTGCTTTGTCATTTGAATTTCTGATCTCCACTATTTTTTTATTAATTGAACCACTTTTTATTTTCTCGAATACCTTCAAAATATCTCTGACATCATCCATGTTAGTGTCCATTACGTTTTTTAAAACATTTACTTTATAAATTTCCATTGCTTTAGTTTTTTAATTTTAATTGAATTAGTGAACTGATCAGTTCTTCCTTTTTGTAAAACCTACGGTTTCCAATTCCGTAGGCGGTTATCTTACCTTTATTAGTCCAGCGATATATTGTTGATAAATTTACTTTTAACAGCTTACAGGTTTCTTCCCTTGTGAGCAGTTCCTGATCTGGAGGCTGGGTTAATGAGTTGTTTTTGATGACCTCTTCAAGAGATCTTCCTACAAGGTCTTTGAGTTCTTCCTTTGAAAGAACATCGAAAATGATTTGGTGAGTTTTCATTGTTAATTTTAAATATTTTGTACAAAGAAAAAACGGAATGAGAAATAAAAGTTGGGAAAGTTGGGAATGGTTTGGAAAACTCCAATGTTTTTATTCGAATTTTTTAAAAACCCTATCTATTGCATCCTTATGTTTTGGATGTAAACATTTTGCATTTAAAAGGTTTTTTACTTTTAAAAGAGTTCCTTTAAAGCCATGGATTTTATTTGTTCTAGCGACAGCTGAAATTGAAAAAGTATAAAAAAAACTCTTTAGTTTAGTTAGTAAATAATAAAAGGAACGGTTATCAATATTTAAATGAATTTCTTTTTTAGATTCTCCTATTAAAACTTTAATAAAATCTTTTGATGTAAGATCATCTCTTAAGAAATCAAGTTCTAAATTCAATTGTTGTAAGAGATTATATATGATTTTATTTTTTATAGTTATTCTCCTTTTCTCTTTTACTTTTTTAGTCCCTATTTTTTCCTCAAACACCTTAATCAAATGAGAATGAATTAGATGTGAATAGTTATTGTGTGTATCTTTTGATAAAATCAGATTATTATGATTTGATAAATCCTTTATGATATAAAAACTCTCTTTTCCTTTTGGAAAAGATAACTTCATGATTTCGCCAAGCTTGAATTTAAGAGCTTTATTTAATACATCCTTATTTTCAAAACCAACAAACCACTCTTCAAGAACATTATCAAGTTCTTTGGTTAAAATGAAAAAATCTTGGCTTCTAACTATTTCATCTTTTTTAATATATTCACCGTATTTCTCTTTCTTTTTTTTTGATTCAAGGGTTAATTCTACTCCATTAAATACTCTGGTCAAATATTTAATTATCTCATCTATTTTTGAAACCATACCGTTCATTAAAAGTTCATTTCACTCTACTATCTTTGTTAAACTTCATCATTGTATTAAAAATATTTTGTTAATTCAAGAGCCATATCCTTATTACTTTTACCAATGTAATTTAAGAACATTTCTTCAGAACTGTGACCTGTCACATAAATTAAATAAGATGTTGGTATTTTTCCGTAGTGATTTGTTGCAAAGGATCGTCTTCCAATATGACTTGTTACAAGTTCATATTTTGGGTACATCCCCTCTATTCTTCTAACTTTCCTTTCTAAAGGATCTTTTGAAATATTAATTTGTTTTTTACCCTTTACCTTCTGATGCAACTTAGCAATTTTGCAAACCTCTTTTAAGTAATCATTATACCTTTGATCTGAAATTCTTTTAGGAAAATCTCCATTATATTTATTAAGGATTGAGGTGACTTTACTGTGAAGTGGAATAGTCATTGTTTTCCCAGTTTTTTGTTGATCAAATTCTAATAAAGTTTTACTGTCTTCTACTCTAATCATCTCTTTGTTAAACCTCATGAAATCAGAAATACGTTGACCTGTAAAACAACTAATAATTAACCAATCTCTAGCGCTTATTAAATAGGGTTTATCAATTTGAACCGCTTCTATTTGATCTATTTCTTTTAGAGATAAATATATTTTTTCTGTTTTTTCTTTATTAAGCTTCAATCCTTCTAATTCAATATGAACATCTACCCCCTTATATTTAGCAAACTTGCAAAACATTTTAATAATATTCAGTTCTCTTTGCATCGTGTTCTGTGAATAATTCTCACCCTTACAATAGTTTACAAACAGCTCCTTAAACTCTTCATTTATTTCATTAATAAAAATAGATCTACCTATATGGTTTTCTAATCTTTGTAACTTGTGCTTAACAACTTTAAACTTCGTAATAGAAGCTGGTTTAACCTCGTTTAAGCGCTGTTCTACGTAGTATTCAATAAACCTAACTATATCTTTTGGAATGGTCTTAATCTTTGTGTTTCGGTTGTAGTAACTATTCAGCTGTTTATCTAGCCACTGCTTATTTAATAAATCAGAAGCACCTGACTGTTCAAACGCTTTTAGAATATGATTAGTAATTTTATTTATCTCTGTGTTAATCTCAATTTGCTTATTGATTACTGAAATATCTTTAACCTTGAGTTTATGTTTATTTTTCCAGTAATCTTTACTTACTTCTAAATTCGTACTGGTAGCAATAACATGATCGTTCCCATTAAATCTAAAAAGAAGTCTTAAGTTCAAGCATGACTTGTCTTTTAAAGAGCGATATAAAAAGTTTACTGATGCCATAGTATGAATTGTTAAGTATTAAATAAATATAATATATTTAATCAAAACTTGTACGGTAGTTGTACGGTCAATTGAAAATTAATGCAATATCATGAAATATACTGCAATAATCAATTATAGAAATCTACTCAGTTATTGTTGCAATTATCTGATATAATAAGTGATTTTAGAAGGAATTTAAAGAGGGTTATATTGCACAGTTGGCGTTCCCTTCTTCTCCGCAAAAGCCCTTGTAAGTCATTGATTTACAGGGGTTTTTAATTTTGGTTGCCTGAATCGTTGCCTTTACTGCTTTTAACTATTACTAAGTTATAACAAAAAGTCAAAAAAACTAAATAGTAATTTTTAATTATTACTACCCTACTTAAATAAAAACGATTTTATTTTGAAGGGAGGTGTTTGTATAAGTATGTGTAATAGTAAGGATATGGATGTCTAAATTAGATTTACCTTTTTATCCATTTATTATATTATCTTAATATTATTCTCAATTTTCATATTATAAGGATTTAATACTTAACTGAAATCATTTGTTAAAAGTGATTGGTATGCAATTATCTCTTCCAGAGATTATCCATTTCTTCTAATTTTTTTCCTTTAGTTTCTGGAAC
>Ga0209482_1000101_pt1 | contig 71564 bp, 61 predicted proteins | sample CoawatmetaG10DNA_FD_187512 | JGI IMG/M metagenome (GOLD analysis project Ga0209482, IMG submission 187512) | Marine microbial communities from the West Antarctic Peninsula - Coastal water metaG104-DNA (SPAdes) (version 2) | ecosystem: Environmental > Aquatic > Marine > Coastal ...
AACGACTACAAAAGCTACATTTACTTGGGATACTACAGCTGCTTATAGTTTTGCACGTATTAAGTTAAGGCCAGATACTACTAATGCTGTTTGGACAACTGCAGGTGGATTTGGAGTATTCTATCCATTAGTTAGTAAGTCTAAGAATGGATTAACTCCAGGACAAACTTACCGTGCTTCTTCAAGAACTTGGTGTGACCCAACAGGAGGAACTTACCGTTCTGCAGGTTGGACATTTCCAATCTTCTGGACGCAACCAACTTCTATTAGACTTGAAGGGGGCAGTGCAATCAATAACTTAGATGTTTATCCTAATCCTTCAAGAGATATCTTTAATGTGAGTTTCACATCAGAAGATGCTCAAGATTTAAAAGTTAGAGTACTTAATTTAATAGGAGAGGAGTTAATAAATGAAAACTTACAACAGTTCATTGGTGAATACTCTAAACAGATAAACTTAGGTGATAATGCGAAAGGAATTTATTTCTTAGAAATAGTAAAATCAGATGGTATAATTAATAAGAAACTAATTGTTCAATAAGAACTAGTTAATTTTTAATATTAAAAAGCCCGAGCATTTGCTCGGGCTTTTTTTATGCCATTTGTAAATTCGTTACTTGTTAAGAATGACAACTATTTTAATAGAACAGTAGAAAAGAATTATTGAATAAGAAGCTTAGTACTCATTCCATTTAGTTGCAAAATGTAAATTCCATTAGCAAATTGGGAAGTGTTAATTTCAAGTAAGTAATTACTCTTTCTTGCTTTATAAATCGTTTTTCCTAAAAGATTTTTAATTTTTATAATTCCTGTTTCGTTACTTTCAATTGTTATTTTATTATTTGCAGGGTTAGGGAAAACACTAAAGTTAGTTTGCTTATTGTTTAGTGTGTTTACTGGTATTATTGTTGTGTCATTAAGCAAGCTATCGCTAATAAAGAAAGCAATACCCCCCGAGAGGTTTCCTAGTATCATTTCAGGTTGATTATCGTTATTAATATCCGCTAATGCAAAAGCACATTTCCCGCCATCCCAAAGATTAGTTGCAGTGCTGTAAATAGGTGAGAACTGTCCATTTAGGTTTCCGTCAATATTTGTAAATTGATATATTGTTCCAGTATAACTTCCAACAAAAAGTTGATAAACACCATTGCTGTCAATTAGCTTAGGGCTGGAATAACCAGTACTTATATAGTTAGTGTCTACATCAATTCCACCCCAGTTTTTAATAATAGTATCAAATGCAGCAATTGATGCTGTTCCTGAATTTGGACAATAATTAACTGAGCCATCTTGCTCTCCAATAATAATATCTAGTAAGCCATCACGGTCAACATCCACCAATTGAGGTTGAGAAAAATATCCTACATCAATACTAAAGTAATTAGGTGCAGTAATTGTAAAATTTCCTGCTTGATTAGTAAAGAAATGCAATTTCCCATCCGAATCTCCTAAAAGCATATCTTTATCTCCATCTGAATCCAAATCTCCAAAAGTTGGACTTATGTTTAGGGCAGGAATATTTAAGTTAAGATTTAAATTTACAGTTGAAATCCCTTGCCAATCCCTATCAATTAATTCATATTTAGGGATATCCTTTGTGCCCGTATTTTCAAAAAGAGCTAAAGAAGATATAGGGTCGTTATTAGCAACATGGTAGCCGTAATTCCCAACTACTAAATCCAATAAACTATCATTATTATAATCATAAAAACTAGGAAACGCTGATTTTCCTAAATCAACCATGTCGCTTTGCAAAAAGTTAGTTTGTACAAAGTTAAAATCAGGATTATTTGTTTGCCCTGAATTGCTATACAGCCAACAGCTTTCAAAATTTTCAGAATTATTCTGGCTATTAGTTGTTACGATTAAATCCTTAACACCATCATTAGTAACGTCTAGGTAATAACTTGCAGGATAAACATGCATATCGGCTGCAATTGTGTTACTATTATTTTGTGGGAAAACAGAATCGACACTGATCATAAGTGCATTTTGATTATCTCCTCCATTAATTAATAAATTTAGGTTATTATAACTTACATCTCCTAAAACTAAATCCATGTCATTGTCATTGTCAATATCTATAGCTAACAAAGTAGAGCCAGCATGTTTTTGCTTTGAGTTTGCAGTATTTGGGTTAACAATGGGTGGGCATTGACAATTAGGACAATTCAAAATATAGGAATTTAACCCTTCATAAAATAATCCCCAACAACTTTCAGAAAATTCAAAAGCAACCGTATCGCAATTGCCCGTAAGTTCCATAGACATGTTTTTATGGTATTCAATAAATCCTCCAATAATAGAAAAAGTAAGGATGTCCAAATCCCCATCATAATCAATGTCAGCAATTGCAGGAATGTCAACTGGGCTTATATAAATGTTAAGGTTGTTTAATCCGTAATCAGAGAGTACCAGTCCAGTGACTAAGCTAAAACTTAAACTTGTGCCTGATGTGTTTTCGTAAATTGCCATTCCTCCAGAAGAGTAAGTATAGATGTCATTTTTACCATCACAGTTGTAATCAGCAAGTAGCATCCAGTCATGTGCTTTTGGAAAACTACTTCTGTATTTTGGAGCGTAAATATAATTTCCGTTATCATTAATAAAAGGGCTTATTTTATTTCCTGATTTATCAAAAACAACTAAGTCCATAGTACCATCTAAATTTAAATCAATCTCAGAAAACTGCCCAGCATTAATTCCTCCTGAAAAAGCAGAACTAAAAGCGATTCCATTTTCAGATATAATAAGGCTTGTATCTCTGTTTAAAATCATTTGTGAGAATGAGGAAGTGAAACAGAAAATAAAAAATAAAAGAAGAAGATGTTTTAAAGTCATGACGGATATTTTTTACAAAAAAACGCAATATTTTTTGAATAGCATAGCCTGATGAATTATTATCTTATTTGTTCAGCTTAAAGTTTCCTATATAGTAGTGGGATTATTTGCTTTGAAAGTTTATATTTGCCGTCCTTAAAAACAAGATAAAAATAAAGATTATGCAAAACAGAAATGTTATAAAAATTTTCGCAATCATATTCGCAATAGTTTGTTTATATCAACTATCGTTTACTTGGGTTGCTAATGGAGTTGAAGATGATGCAGTAGCTTATGCTGCTGATTTTAATGAAGATGAAAGAGAAGTAAAGGAAAAATTCTACTTGGACTCAATAAATAGTGAAGAAGTTTACGATATCGGATTGACTTCCTACACTTATGCTGAATGTCAGCAAAGAGAGATTAATTTAGGGCTTGACCTTAAAGGAGGTATGAATGTTACCTTAGAGGTTATGGTTGTTGATGTGGTAAAAGCACTTTCTAATCAGAATAAAGATGAAACTTTTAATGCAGCAATTGCAAACACTTTAAAAGCACAAGAAGATAGTCAAGATGATTTTGTTACTATATTCGGAAGGGAGTATGAAAAATTAGCGCCAGCTGCAAATACGGGTTTATCTGCTCTTTTTTCTACACCTGATTTAAGAGATAAGGTACAGTTTTCTTCAACTAACCTAGAAGTTATTGAAGTATTGAAATTAGAAGTTGAAGATGCAATTGCTCGTTCATTCAATATTTTAAGAAGTAGAATTGACCGTTTTGGAGTAACTCAGCCAAACATCCAAAGATTGGAAACTGCAGGTAGAATTTTAGTTGAATTACCTGGTATTAAAGATCCTGAAAGAGCTAGAAAATTATTGCAATCGACTGCACAATTAGAATTCTGGGAAACTTACGAATACAATGAATTGTTTCAAGCATTGGAATCTGCTAATGCTTTTTTAAGAGAAACTGCTGAAGCTGTAAATATTGAAGAGGAATCGGTAAATGTTGAAACTACGGAGCTTGCAGTGTTAGTTGAAAAAGAAGATACTACTGAAAATATAACTAGTGATTTATTAGCTGAAATTGAAGCGGATACTTTAGCTGCTGATAGTGCTGCTAGCAATTTAAGTTTTGAAGAATTTGCTTCTGAGAATCCTTTGTATGCAGTATTGTATCCTAATGTTGATCAACAAAATCAATTGAACCCAGGGCCAGTTGTTGGTTTCTGTGCTGTAAAAGATACTGCTGCTTTAAATGTATATTTGAAAGATGATGCAATCAGAAAATTCTTTCCTGTTGATGTAAAATTTGCTTACACTGTTAAACCTTATGATCCTGATGGAAAATTTGTACAATTAGTTGCATTAAAGTCGGATAGAAACGGAAAGTCAGCTATGGAAGGTGATGTAGTGACGGATGCTGTTCAAGTATTTGGACAATTCGCTTCATCTGCAGAGGTGTCAATGGAAATGAATGCTGAAGGTGCAAAGCAATGGAAAAGATTAACTGCTGAAAACATTAAGAAATCAGTAGCGATTGTTTTAGATGGTTATGTATATTCTTACCCAACTGTACAAGCTGAAATTGCTGGTGGTCGTTCTTCAATTACTGGAAACTTTACAGTAAATGAAGCGAAGGATTTAGCAAATATTTTGAAGTCAGGTAAATTGCCTGCTCCTGCTCGTATTATTGAAGAGGCTATAGTTGGTCCTTCATTAGGTGAAGAAGCAATTAGTTCTGGTTTAACATCATTTATCTTTGCCTTACTTTTAGTATTGGCATATATGATATTCTATTATAATGGTGCTGGTGTGGTTTCTAACATTGCATTACTAGCTAATATATTCTTTATATTTGGAGTGCTATCTTCATTAGGTGCGGTACTTACTTTACCTGGAATTGCAGGTATTATCCTTACAATTGGTATGTCGGTTGATGCGAATGTACTTATTTATGAGCGTATCCGAGAGGAGCTTAGCAATGGTAAAGGTTTGCGTTTAGCAATTGAGGATGGATATAATAATGCTTACAGTTCAATTATTGATGCCAATGTAACTACATTGTTAACGGGTATCATTCTTTACACTTTTGGTACAGGGCCAATTAAAGGTTTTGCTACTACTTTAATTATCGGTATTTTAACTTCACTTTTTGCTGCAATATTTATTACTCGTCTAGTAATTTCCTATCGTTTAAATAAAGGAAAAACAATTTCGTTTGCAACTAAATTGACTGAAGGAGCATTTAAGAATATTAATATTGATTTTATTGGTAAGCGTAAAAGATTTTATATTCTTTCAGCTGTAATTGTATTATTAGGTATTGGTTCTTTAGTTACTAAAGGATTAAATTATGGAGTTGATTTTGTTGGGGGAAGAACTTATGTTGTTCGCTTTGATGACACAGTAAATAATGAAGAATTAAGATCGGCATTAACTGATGTGTTTGTTGATGCAGATGGTTTAAATTATACTCCTCAAGTTAAAACTTTTGGTGATGATAATCAGGTGAAAGTTACAACTTCATTTATGATTGAGAGTAATGAAATTACTACTGATTTAATTGTTGAATCAAAATTATCTGAAGGATTGTCAACTACTGGTTTGGAATATGAAATAATGAGTTCGCAAAAAGTAGGTCCTACTATTGCTGATGATATTAAGGATGCGGCTGTATGGTCAGTATTCTTTTCATTGTTAGTAATCTTTTTGTATATTTTAGTTAGGTTTAGAAAATGGCAATTTAGTTTGGGTGCTGTTGTTGCAGTATTCCATGATGTATTAATTGTACTTTCAATCTTCTCTATCTTTTACGGAATTTTACCTTTCTCATTAGAAATTGATCAAGCATTCATTGCTGCGATTCTTACGATTATTGGGTATTCACTAAATGATACTGTAGTTGTGTTTGACCGTGTAAGAGAGTATATGAATGATAATAAAAAGAAAGGTGTTCACGAATTGATTAATGGCGCTTTAAACAGTACATTAAGTAGAACAATCAATACTTCCTTAACTACCTTTTGTGTTCTATTAATTATCTTTATTTTTGGTGGTGAGGTAATTAGAGGTTTTATGTTTGCTTTAATGGTAGGTGTTGTCGTAGGTACTTACTCTTCATTATTTGTAGCTTCTCCTATTATGTTGGATACAATTAAGAGGAAAGAAGAAAAAGTTAAAAGAAAATAATTAGTTTATAATTTTAATTAAAAAGCCCTTTCTTTGAGAGGGCTTTTTTTATTTTTGCGTTATGTTATTATTCATAGGAGGGCCCGAAATTATTATTGTTCTATTGTTTATAGTTATGTTTTTTGGTTCAAAAAAAATACCAGAATTAGCTAAGGGATTAGGAAGGGCTATGCGTGAGGTTAAAGATGCGTCTAATGACATTAAAAAAGAGATTCGTAATAGTGCAGGTAGTATTAAAGATGACCTTGATATAACAAAATAATGAGTCCAACTATTGCTTTATTGGTAGGTTTACTACTGCTTTTTTTTGGTGGAGAGTTATTAGTTAGAGGTTCAGTTGCTTTAGCTTTAAAAATGCGTATTTCTACTCTAGTTGTAGGGATGACAGTTGTTTCTTTTGCTACTTCAGCACCTGAATTATTTGTGAGTTTGCAAGCTGTTTTGAACGGTAGTAATGATATTGCTTTTGGAAATGTTATTGGCTCCAATATTGCTAACATAACTTTAGTGCTTGGGGTTACGGCTCTTATTTTTAGAGTAAAAATATCTGAACAAACAGCGATTTTAAACTACCCTTTTTTACTACTTGCTTCTTTAATTTTTGGTGGTGTGATGTACTATTTTAAAGGTATTCCGCAAGAAATAGGATTTTTATTCATTTTTTTATTATTAGTGTTTACTTGGCTCTTAATTAGTAAATCTAGAAAAGAAAACTTGAAATTAGCTACTGAAGAGGGTGAATTGCTGGAAGAAGCTTCATCTGATTCTTTGTTTAAAAGTTTAGGTTTCTTGATTGCTGGTATTGTTTTATTAAAATTTGGTGCTGATTATTTGGTGGAGGGGACTATTGCTATTGCAAAGAAATTTGAAATTTCTGAACGAGTTATTGCTGTTACAGTGGTAGCTATTGGTACAAGTATTCCTGAGTTGGCAACTTCAATTGTTGCAGCACTTAAAAAGGAACATAACTTAGCGGTAGGAAATCTAATTGGCTCAAATATCTTTAATATTTTAGTGGTATTAGGAGTTGTAGCTAGCATAAAGGAAATTACTATTTCTGACTCTGCTATTCTATCGTTTGATTATGTTTGGATGATTACTATTACATTTATAATAGGCCTATTTATTTATGCTTTTTCAAAACGTCAGATATCCAGAACGGAAGGAATTATATTATTGTTAATTTATATATCTTACCTTTATTTTTCTATTTATTAAATAGTTTTCTTCTAGCTTTTATTGCTTAATAATGTGTTGATAAATTTACTTTTCAACAAGACACTTGTATTGATTTTTTTTATTTTTTAAATTATATTTGCCTAATTAATAATCCTGTATACATAAACTAAAATTATGAAATCTAAATTAGAATACATTTGGTTAGACGGCTATTCTCCAACTCAAAATATGAGAAGCAAAACAAAAGTCGTTGATGACTTTAATGGTTCTTTAGTAGAATGTCCTGTTTGGGCTTTTGATGGCAGCTCTACAAGGCAAGCTGTTGGGAATTCTTCTGATTGTTTGCTTAAGCCGGTGGCTATTTTTCCTGACCCTGCAAGAATTAATGGTTGGTTGGTTATGACGGAGGTTTTAAATGCTGATGGAACTGCACATGAATCAAATGGAAGAGCAAAGATTAATGATAATGATGATGATTTTTGGTTTGGATTTGAACAAGAATATTTTATTATGGATGTCGAAACGCAATTGCCTTTAGGATTCCCTTTAGGAGGGTATCCTGGTCCTCAAGGAATGTATTATTGCTCAGTAGGCGGTAAGAACACTCACGGAAGAGATTTAGTTGAAGAGCATGCTGATTTGTGTATTGAAGCAGGAATTAACTTTGAGGGGATTAATCAGGAGGTTGCATGTGGACAATGGGAATTCCAATTGTTTGCAAAAGGAGCAAAAAAAGCGGGAGATGAACTTTGGATTGCTCGTTATTTGTTAGATAGATTAACTGAAGATTATAATTATTATATTGATTATCACCCTAAGCCAATCAAAGGGGATTGGAATGGTTCTGGTATGCATGCGAATTTCTCTAATACGACTTTAAGGGAATGTGGTTCCAAGGAGACTTATGAGCAGATTTGTGAGGCTTTCCGCCCAGTAACTAAAGAGCATATTGAAGTTTATGGCGAACATAATGAGGAAAGATTAACAGGTTTGCATGAAACAGCTTCTATTCACGATTTTACTTATGGTGTTTCTGATAGAGGGGCGTCAATTAGAATTCCTATTATTGTAGTGGAAAATGGATGGAAAGGATGGTTAGAAGATAGAAGGCCAGCTTCTAATGCTGACCCATATAAAATTGCAGGTAGAATTGTAAAAACAGTTAAATCCGCTAAGCTTTAATCCTATTAACAATGTATTGCTAATAATTCTGATTGTCTATTTTGTCAATTTATAGATTATTTCTTATTTTTAGCAATATTTAAAAATTAAACTAATGAAACATTTTATTAAATCAATTCTATTTATATTTTTATTAAGTATTGTCTTTTTATCGGGTGCAAATGCTCAGGACAATAGAAGTAAAAAATTATTAAAGGCTGATCTTGCTTTTGAAGCAGAGCAATATTTTTCGGCAGCTGAATTGTATAAGAAAGCGTATGTTAAAACTAAAAATAAAGCATTAAAAGCTGAAATTATTTTTAAACAAGCTGAATGTTACCGTCTATCTGGAAATACAAAGCGTGCTGAAAGTTATTATAAACGTGCAATAAGAGCAAAATATCCTAATGTTCTTATTTACCTGATCTATGCTGATATGCTTAGGTTAGATGGGGATTATTCTGCTGCGGAAGAACAATATAAAAAGTATTTAAAATTCAATCCTACTGATGTTAATGGAGAGTTAGGTTTGAAGTCTTGTGAATATTCTGTTAAATGGCTTGATAAACCGACAAGGTATCAGGTTGAAATAATGCCAGTACTTAATTCAAGAAGTAGTGATTATAGTGTTGCCTTTGGTAAAGGTGATTATTCAGAGTTGTTTTTCACTTCATCTAGAGGTGGAGGTCTTTCTGATAAGATTGATGCTAGAACTGGTGAGAATTTTTCGGACATCTATTTTTCAAAGCTTAATAAAACTGGAAAATGGAGTGTTCCAGAATTATTACAAGAACCTGTAAATACTGCGGGGAATGAAGGTTCTGTTTTTATTAATAAAAGAGGAACTATGATGTTCTTTACACAGTGTAAAGTTGAAAAAAAGAAGTCAGAAGGTTGTGGTATTTATGTTGCAAAACGTAAAGGTAAGCTTTGGGGTCAGCCAATATTGTTACAGGTTAAGTTAGATAGTAATGTTACTTTCGGTCATCCTGCAGTTAGTGATGACGAATCAATTGTTATATTTTCATCAGATATGTCAGGTGGGTATGGCGGGAAAGATTTATGGATGGTGACAAAAGAACAGAGAGGGAGATGGAGTATTCCAGTCAATTTAGGACCAGCGATTAATACTCCTAATGATGAAATGTTTCCTTTTATTCGTGATGATAATACAATTTACTTTTCATCTAATGGACATGTAGGTATGGGAGGTTTAGATGTTTATAAATCAACTAAAGATGAATTAGGTGTTTTCTCATCTGTTGTAAATATGAAATCTCCAATAAATTCATCAGCTGATGATTTTAGTATAATTATTGAGAGAGATGAAGAAAAAGGATATTTAACTTCTAACAGAGATGGAGGTAAAGGAAGTGATGATATTTACCAATTTGAATTACCTGAGTTAAAACTTTTTGCTAAGGGTGTTGTTACTGACTCTAAAACAGGAGGTATAATGACTAATGTTAAAGTACAGTTTATTGGTAATGATGGTACAACTAATGAGGTGGTAACAGATAATACTGGTGTTTATGAATTTGCTTTAAAACCATTAACTTCTTATGAGATTATAGTAAATACTGAGGGGTATTTGAATAGATCAGTAAATGAAACTACTGTTGGTGTTGAAAATAATAAAGTATTTGTCATTGATTTTTCAGTTGATCCTGTCAAAAAGGAAGTTGTACTTCCTAGAATTGAATACGACTTTAATAAATTTGATCTAAGACCACAATCAATTGCTGATTTAGATATTTTAGCAGAAACATTAAAAGACAATCTTAATGTTGTTATTGAATTAAAATCACATACTGATTATATAGGTTCTGATGCTCAAAATAATAAACTATCGCAACTTAGAGCTGATGCTTGTGTGGCTTATTTAATTAGTCAGGGAATTGATTCAGGACAACTAGTTGCAAGAGGAATGGGAGAAAATGAACCTTTTGTAATTGAAAACAAAGATGGTAGACTTAAAGAAGGTGATGTATTGACCGAAAAATATATTAAGAAAATTAAGTTTAAAAAGAATAAAGAAAAGGCAAATCAGTATAATAGAAGAACATCTTTTAAAGTATTAAGAGAAGATTATTTTCCAGCTGCAAGCATGAAAATAGCTGCTGATAAAAAAAAGTAACTAACATATAAATACTAGAAAAGCATCCTAATTATTAGGATGCTTTTTTTTACAATTATGGCAACAGATAGATACAATCAAAGAGGTGTTTCTGCAGACAAGGAAGATGTACATAATGCAATTAAAAATGTAGATAAGGGATTATTTCCTTCTTCATTTTGCAAAATTGTTCCTGATTATTTAACTGGGGATGATGACTACTGCTTAATAATGCATGCTGATGGTGCAGGAACAAAATCATCATTAGCTTATATGTATTGGAAGGAAACGGGTGATGCTTCAGTTTGGAAAGGAATAGCTCAGGATGCACTTATCATGAATATTGATGACTTATTATGTGTTGGGTCAGTAGATAATATTATGCTGTCTTCTACTATTGGTAGAAATAAATCTGTTATAAATGGAGATGTGCTTTCTGAAATCATTAATGGTACTGAAGAGCTTTTAGCTGAGTACAAAAAGTTTGGTGTAAATATTATTTCTACTGGAGGTGAGACAGCAGATGTTGGGGATTTGGTGCGAACTATTATAGTTGATTCTACTGTTGTGGCTCGTATGAAAAGATCTGATGTAATTGATAACGCTAATATAAAAGAGGGGAATGTTATTGTTGGTTTATCTTCTTCAGGAATGGCGAATTATGAAACAGAATTCAATGGAGGTATGGGAAGTAATGGATTAACTTCTGCTCGACATGATGTTTTTTCAAAAATATTAGCTGAAAAATATCCTGAAAGTTTTGATCCTTCAGTACCTATGGATTTAGTCTATTCAGGAACTAATAAATTAACTGATGCTGTTGAAGGATCAACTTTAAATGCTGGGAAATTAGTGCTTTCGCCAACCAGAACTTATGCGCCAATTATTAAAAAAATATTGGATAAATACCGCAAGCAAATAGATGGGATAGTGCATTGCAGTGGTGGCGCTCAAACCAAGGTATTACACTTTGTGGATAATGTGCATGTAATTAAAGATAATATGTTCGTATTGCCAGCTCTTTTTAAATTGATTCAAGATGAATCAGGTACTGATTGGAAAGAAATGTACAAGGTATTTAATATGGGACATAGAATGGAGCTATATGTTCCTAAGGAAATTGCTGAGGATATTATTACTATTTCAGAATCCTTTAATGTTGAAGCAAAGATTATTGGTAGAGTAGAAGCTTTTGAAGGTAAAAAATTAACTATTAATTCCGAATTCGGAACTTATATATATTAACATGTTAGATAAATTATCAGCTATTAATGACAGGTATAATGAGGTAGAAAGATTAATTTCTTCTCCTGATGCAATGAATGATATGAAAGTATTTATTCAGTTAAGCAAGGAGTATAAGGATCTTGACCCTATTATTAAGGCATTTAAAGAATATAGAGATTTAGTTGGGAATATTGCTGAGGCAAAAGAGATTGTTTCAAATACTGATGATCCTGAAATGAAGGAAATGGCAAAAATGGATTTGGATGAAAATTTGCCTAGGAAAGATGAAATGGATGAGGAAATTAAAGTACTCTTAATTCCTCAAGATCCTGCTGATGCTAAAAATGCTGTAATGGAAATTAGAGCAGGAGCAGGAGGGGATGAAGCTAGTATTTTTGCTGGAGATTTATATAGAATGTATACAGCATTTGCGCAATCAAGAGGTTGGAAGACAGAGTTAGTTGATGTTGCTGACGGTACATCAGGAGGTTATAAAGAGATTATTGTCAATATTTCAGGAGATGATGTTTATGGTCAAATGAAGTTTGAGAGTGGGGTGCATAGGGTGCAAAGAGTTCCACAAACAGAAACACAAGGTAGGGTTCATACTTCAGCAGCTACTGTTATTGTATTGCCTGAAGCTGAGGAATTTGATATAGAATTATTACCATCTGATATTCGTAAGGATACTTATTGTTCTTCTGGTCCTGGTGGTCAGTCGGTAAATACAACTTATTCTGCAGTTCGTTTAACACATATTCCAACTGGTGTTGTTGCACAATGTCAAGATCAGAAATCACAACTTAAAAATTATGATAAAGCATTAAAGGTATTGCGTTCTCGTATTTATGAAATTGAATTACAAAAGAAATTGGAGGAAGATGCTAAGCATAGAAAAACTATGGTTTCTTCAGGTGATAGATCAGCAAAAATTAGAACTTATAACTACCCGCAAGGAAGGGTTACTGAGCATAGAATTGGACTCACTAAATATAATTTACAAAATGTTATGGGTGGTGATATCCAAGAATTTATTGATGAGTTGCAGTTGGCAGAAAATGCAGAAAAACTAAAAGTTGGTTCCTCAGCAAATGAATAGACAAGAACTCATAACTCAGATAAAGAAAAAACAATCTTTCTTATGTATTGGTTTAGATACAGATATTAGAAAAATACCAACTCATTTGTTGGAATTGGAAGATCCTGTTTTTGAGTTCAACAAGCAAATAATTGATGCTACTAAGGGTTTTTGTGTGGCATACAAACCTAATATTGCTTTTTATGAAAGTATGGGGGTAAGTGGTTGGAATTCTTTACAAAAGACTTTGAATTATATTCCAGATGACATTTTCACTATTGCAGATGCTAAAAGAGGAGATATAGGAAATACTTCTAGCATGTATGCGAAGGCATTTTTTGAAAATATGAGCTTTGATTCTGTAACTGTGGCTCCTTACATGGGTGCAGATTCTGTTACTCCATTTTTGGAATTTAAAGATAAGTGGGCTATTGTTTTAACACTTACGTCTAATAAAGGAGGATTGGATTTTCAAAAGATACAAGATGAAAATGGAAAACAATTATTTGAGAAGGTTTTAGATACTTCAAAAGAGTGGGGTTCTGATGAAAACATGATGTATGTTGTCGGAGCTACAAGGGCTGAAGAGTTTTTAGAGATAAGAGCGATTGTTCCAAATCACTTTTTGTTAGTTCCTGGAGTTGGCGCTCAAGGTGGTAGCCTTAAAGATGTTGCGAAATATGGATTAAATTTGGATTGTGGTCTATTAGTTAATTCTTCCAGAGGAATAATCTATGCCGGAAATGATGTAGATTTTGCAGTAAAAGCTAAAAAGGAAGCTCATAAATTACAGAAAGAAATGGCTGTTATTTTATCAGAGGCAGGAATCTAAAACTTCATTTTATAAACAATATAGCCAGTCCATTCATGTATTAGGTCTTGCCATCTTTCTAAAGCTTCTGCTCTTGGAAATAATATATATTCATATGCTGTACTTCTGTATGATGTTGTGCAATCGGTTGGGAAGGCAGTTGTTTTTAGGTTTGCTTTATTGAAACACATTTGAGCTCTTCTCATGTGGTTTGCTGAAGTTATTAGTAGAAAAGAGCCTTCTTTGTATTTTTCTTTTAGAATTTCAGCTGAATTTATAGCATTTTCAATAGTATTTCTTGAATTATTTTCAATAATAATATCGGTAACAGGGATTTTATTGGATAATAAATATTCTCGCATTGCTTCCGATTCTATATAGCCATCATTAAATAATTGCCCGTTTCCTCCACTCAGCATAATTTTTTCTATTATTCCTTTATGGTAAAGTTGCTCTGCATCCATAAGCCGGTCAGCATTTTTGTTGAAATTGTGTGCCTTGGTTATTTTATCATAATCAGAAATTCCTCCTAAGACTATACCTACATCATATTTTAAGCTAGGTACAAATCTTTTTACTTCCCAGAGTCGAGTAAACTCATCTGCAATAAAACTATTGCTAAAAAAGTATAATGTGCAAATACTTATAATTAATATTTTTCTCCTGTTGGATTTAAAAACTAGAGCGATAATTAACAGGATAAAAATCCATATAATTGGTTGGATTAAAAAGGCAAGTAGTTTGGAAGCTATATAAAACATAGATTATTTTTCAAGGTTGATTTATTATTGGCTAATATAATAATCAATCTTTAAAAAATGTTTAATTTGCAGCATCATCAAAGAGTAATAATAAATGATAAATTTTTTTAGAAATATTTTTGAAAAAAAGATATTTGGAGTAAGTTCTTGGTGGGGCAATACACTAGGGATAAAAGCGTCGTTTATTCGATTGTTTTTTATTTATGCGGCTTTCACTAATACTGTAACTATTTTGATATATTTGTCTATGATTTTCTTATTAAGGGTTAGAAATCATTTTAAGTATAGAAAAAGAAAAAGCGTTTTTGATTTATAAAAATTATGGAAAATTTACAAATAAAACTTACAATATTACTTTTGCTTATTGAGGTTATCGCTTTTGCTTGGCTGATTAGTGATATTCAAAAATCAAAGAAAAATCAAAATAAGATTATTGAATTAGAGCATCAGATTTTAAAAGTTGAAGGTTCTATTATGGAACTTGAAAAGACTATTGTCGATAAGATTGATATACTAATTGATAAATCTAATGACTAAGCGAAAAGTTTTGGGTGTCTGTGCTTGGCTTGCTGATAAATTTGGGCTTGATGTTGGTGGTTTAAGAATTTTATTTGTTGTAGCTGCTATCTTGGGACTTGGCTCACCAATCTTTATTTATCTTATTTTGTATTTATTAAAACCTAGTTCATACTAAATGAAGATTCTAATAACAGGTAGTAATGGCTTATTGGGGCAGAAACTCTTACATAAATTAAGACTTGATTCTTCAGTTCAATTGATTGCATCTTCCAAAGGAGAAAATAGAGTTTCAAAGAAAGAAGGTTACACTTATTTTGACTTAGACATCATAGATAATAATGCAGTTGCTAGACTTGTTTCAAGCGAAAAACCGCAAGTAGTTATCAATACGGCCGCTATGACCAACGTTGATTTGTGTGAAGATGAAAAAGAGGCTTGTGATGCTTTAAATGTTGATGCAGTAAGATATTTGGCTGATGCTTGCACTAAAATTGATGCTCATTTAATTCAAATTTCAACTGATTTTATTTTTGATGGAGAAGACGGTCCTTATAGAGAGGAAGACATACCTAATCCGCTTTCCTATTACGGATTATCCAAACTGAAGTCGGAAGAATTATTACAAGCCCACAGTGTAAAATGGACAGTTCTTAGAACCATAATTGTATTTGGGGTAGGTGAAAAATTGAGTAAAGGAAATATTGTGCTTTGGGCTAAGGGTGCTTTGGAAAAAGGAGATCCTCTTAATATTATTGACGACCAATTTCGCGCTCCAACTCTGGCAGAGGACTTGGCAGATATTTGTATTTTAGCCGCTAAGAAAAAAGCATTTGGTATTTTTAATGCTTCAGGAAAAGACATTATGAGTATTTATGAAATAGTAGAGAGGATTGCTAAACACTATGGAAACTCATTAGATAATTTAAATAGGATAAGCACAGTAACACTTAAGCAGAAAGCGGGAAGGCCTCCTAAAACGGGTTTCATTTTGGACAAATCCAGAAAAAAATTAGGCTATAACCCACATTCTTTTGAAGAGTGTTTAACTTTAATAGATCAACAATTAAAAATAATAGATTAACTATGAAAAACAAATTATCACTTTTTATCCTAATGCTTATTTCTTCGTTGTCATCAAAAGCAGCTACATTAAGCGAAACAATAGATAGTTTCTTTAAACCAATAGTAGATAGCTATTTAGTTCCGGTAATCTTCTGGGATCCTATAAAAGCAATGGGCTTCGATGTAGGGGCTGATGTTCCTATTGTAGTAGTCTGGTTAGTCTTTGGTGCAGTTTATTTTACTTTTAGAATGAATTTTATAAACTTTAGAGGATTTAAACACGCTATAGGTTTAGTAAAGGGAGATTATGATGATCCTAATGATAAAGGTGAGGTTTCTCACTTTCAGGCATTAACAACGGCACTTTCAGCAACAGTTGGTTTAGGAAATATAGCTGGTGTTGCAATAGCAATTTCTATTGGTGGTCCGGGAGCAACCTTCTGGATGATAGCGGCCGGTCTTCTTGGTATGTCTGCAAAATTTGTAGAATGTACATTAGGAGTGAAATACCGAAAGCTAGATGAAAATGGAGAGGTGTCAGGAGGCCCTATGTATTATTTACGTGATGGTTTAGCTAAATACAACATGGCAGGCTTTGGTAAAGTCTTGGCTGTTTTATTTGCAATACTTTGTATTGGAGGTTCTTTTGGTGGTGGTAATATGTTTCAAGCCAATCAAGCCTATGCACAAATTGCCGGCCAGTTTCCAGCTTTAGCAGGTAACGGACCAATGTTTGGTTTAATCTTAGCTATCTTGGTAGGTACAGTTATTATTGGGGGTATAAAATCAATTGCTAATGTTACAGAGAAAATAGTGCCTTTTATGGCAGCTTTATATGTTGGTGCAGCACTAATTATAATTTTATTAAATATTACAGAAATTGGAAATGTATTTGCTTTGATCTTTAAAGGTGCTTTTGCTCCTGCTGCTGGTCTTGGTGGTATAATTGGAGTGCTTATTCAAGGATTTAGAAGAGCAGCCTTTTCAAATGAAGCTGGTGTTGGTTCTGCTTCTATTGCACATGCTGCAGCTAAAACAAATGAGCCAGTATCAGAAGGAATTGTTGCTTTATTAGAACCTTTTATTGATACAGTTGTTATTTGTACTATGACAGCTTTAGTGCTTATTATTACAGGTTACCATGATGTACAAGGAGTGGAGGGTGCTCAAATGACTTCTCAAGCTTTTGGGTCTGTATTTTCTTGGTTCCCTTATATTTTAGTTGTCGCTATTTTCTTATTTGCTTTTTCTACTATGATCTCTTGGTCGTATTACGGACTTAAAGCATGGACATTCTTATTCGGTAAAAGTAAAGTGTCTGAATATTCATATAAGTTATTATTCCTTATTTTTATTGTAATAGGTTCTTCCGTAAAATTAGGTGCAGTACTTGACTTTTCTGACATGATGATTCTAGCAATGGCTTTTCCAAATATTATTGGTTTACTTATTTTATCTAATGAGGTTAGAGTTGATTTAGATGATTATTACAGTAGACTTAAAACTGGTGTTATTAAGAAGTTTAAATAGACTAGTGCTATAGTAATTTATGATTAGTCAAAAGATACATACAGCTATCAGGGAAGTTCCTGATTTCCCAAAACCAGGCATTAATTTTAAGGATATAACTACTCTTTTATTAGATCCTATTTTATCTAATGAAATTGTAGATGCTTTTATTGAACGTTTAAAAGGAAAACAGATTGATGCTATTGTTGGGGTGGAAAGTAGAGGGTTTTTATTTGGTTTTTTACTTGCCAATAAAATGGGAATTCCTTTTGTTCCAATAAGAAAAGTAGGAAAACTACCTGGTGAAACTTTAAAGTTTAAGTACGATTTGGAGTATGGATCAGCTGAAGTTGAAATCCATAAATCAGATATAAAAAAAGGTTGGAATGTTGTGGTGCATGATGATCTATTAGCTACAGGAGGTACAGCCTGTGCTGCATCAGAGCTTATTCAAAAGTTAGGAGCCAATGTTTCTGCTTTTGCTTTTGTACTTAGTTTAGATTATCTGAAAGGTAATGAGAGATTAGAAAAATATTCAAAAGAAATAATTAGTTTAAAAAAATATTAGATGGATTTTACAATTAACGAAAACCAAAAAATGATTGCTGATATGATTCAGCAGTTTGGAAAGCAAAATATAACTCCTTTTGTACGTGAGTGGGATGATAAACAAACTTTTCCAGTAGAAGTATTTAAAAAGCTAGGTGAGCTTGGATTGATGGGTGTTTTGGTTCCTACTGAATATGGTGGTTCAGGCTTTTCCTACACTGAATATGTAACTGCTATTGAGCAGTTATCTATTTTAGATCCTTCTGTTGGACTTTCTATGGCAGCCCATAATTCTTTGTGTACAGGTCATATTTTGCAATTTGGAAGCGAGGAACAGAAAAAGAAATGGTTGCCAAAATTAGCGTCTGCTGAGTGGATTGGGGCTTGGGGCTTAACTGAGCATAATACTGGATCTGATTCAGGAGGCATGTCAACTACCGCAGTAAAAGATGGTAATGAGTGGGTATTGAATGGAGCTAAAAACTTTATTACTCATGCAATCTCAGGTGATGTGGCTGTAGTTATTGTTCGTACGGGTGAAAAGGGAGATTCTCGTGGAATGACAGCTTTTGTTGTAGAAAAAGGAACTCCAGGCTTTACTTCTGGAAAGAAGGAAGATAAATTGGGTATGCGAGCTTCTGAAACAGCAGAACTTGTTTTTGATAATTGCCGAGTTCCAGAGGAAAATATATTAGGAAATATCGGTGGCGGATTTGTTCAAGCTATGAAAGTATTGGATGGAGGTAGGATCTCAATTGGCGCCTTAAGTTTAGGTATTGCAAAAGGAGCGTATTTTGCTGCTAAGGAATATGCTAAAGAGCGTGAGCAATTCGGGAAACCAATTGCCCATTTTCAAGCAATTGCTTTCAAGTTAGCAGACATGGCTACTGAAATTGAAGCGTCAGAATTGTTGATTTATAGCTCTGTTGATAAAAAAAATAGAGGTGAGCGAATGACTTTGGAAGGAGCAATGGCAAAGTATTACTCCTCAGAAGTAGCTGTAAAAGTTGCAACTGATGCTGTACAAGTACTAGGTGGTTATGGTTATACTAAGGACTTTCCAGTTGAGCGTTTTTATCGTGATGCTAAGCTGTGTACTATTGGTGAGGGAACCTCAGAAATACAAAAGTTAGTAATTGCAAAACAAATTATAGGATAATGTTTGTTAGTTGCAAAGATATTTATATTTTTGCAGCCCAAATTTAAAAACAAATATGCTAGTAATACCAGTAAAAGACGGAGAGAATATCGATAGAGCGCTTAAGCGTTTCAAAAGAAAATTCATAAAAACAGGAACTCTAAAGCAATTAAGAGCGAGAAAGCAATACATCAAGAAGTCTGAGAGATTGCGTATAAAAAATCAAAAAGCTGTTTATTCTGAAGCTCTTCTAAGAGACTCTGAGTAGAAAATAGTTTTTCATAGTTAAACAAAACCTTTTTATTTGTAATTTCGTTACAAGTTTAAAGGTTTTTTTATGATCCAAAATAAATTCATTACATATCTGTCATCAGAAAAAAGATTTTCTGAGCATACTATTAAATCGTATGCTACCGATTTAAAACAATTCACATCTTTCCTTTCATCTGAATTTCAAATTATTTATGAGATTAATGAAATTAGTTTCCAAATTATTAGAACTTGGATTGCTTCTTTATTGGAAAAAGGAATCAATCCAAGATCAGTTAATCGAAAGATATCCACTTTAAAAACATTTTTCAAATTTCTAATAAGAGAAGGTGAGCTTATTGAGAACCCTATGATAAAAGTAGTTGCTCCAAAATCGAAAAAAAGGTTGCCTATTTTTATTGAAGAAGATCAAATTAAGTCATTATTAAATGAAGTTCAGTTTGAATCAGGCTTTATTGGACAAAGAAATAAGCTGATTATAGAGTTATTCTACGTTACAGGTATTAGGTTATCCGAACTTATTAATATTAAAATCAGTGATGTTGATTTTAGTAATCAATCCATTAAGGTTTTAGGTAAGCGTAAAAAGGAAAGAATTATTCCTTTATCTTCTAGTATGATTAATAGTTTGGATAATTTTATTAAAAATAACCATAAAAATCATTTTCTTTTTACTAATTTGGACGGTGTTAAATTATATACTAAATTAGTATATCGTGTCGTTAATAAGTATATTGCTAAAATCAGTAGCGTGAATAAAAAAAGCCCACATATATTAAGGCATACATTTGCAACTCATATGTTAAATAATGGTGCTGATATTAATGCAATAAAAGAATTATTAGGTCATGCTAATTTGAGTGCTACACAGGTTTACACCCATAATACTATCGAAAAATTAAAAACAGTTTACAAACAAGCTCATCCTAGAGCATAAAATAATAGGTTATGAATATTAAAATCCAATCAGTCCATTTTGCAGCAGATAAGCAATTAAAAGAATTTATTAGTAAAAAGGTAGAAAAGTTAATCTCTATTGATGATAGTATTATTAATGCTGATGTTTATTTAAAGGTAGATAAGCCTGAATCTTTTGATAATAAAATTGTCGAAATTAAATTACATTCCCCATTAGGAGAATATTTTGCTAAAAAACAAGCTAATTCTTTTGAGCAATCTACTGATTTAGTTTCTCAAGCTTTGCGTAAACAAATCCTGAAGCACAAAGAAAAATAAGCGCTGGAATACCCCTTCTTTAAATATTTAAAAAAAAGTATTCTTTTTAATTGGTTGTATTAAAAACTTTAATAAATTTGCAGCCCATTTTAAGGGACAGTTCATTTAAATATACATTAATTTATTAATAAGCCGATATAGCTCAGTTGGCTAGAGCAGCTGATTTGTAATCAGCAGGTCGTGGGTTCGAGTCCCTCTATCGGCTCTTATTTTTAATGGGGGGATACTCAAGCGGTCAACGAGGGCAGACTGTAAATCTGCTGGCTACGCCTTCACAGGTTCGAATCCTGTTCCCCCCACATAAATTAATGAAATTGCGAGAGTAGCTCAGTTGGTAGAGCGTCAGCCTTCCAAGCTGAGGGTCGCCGGTTCGAGCCCGGTCTCTCGCTCAACTTTACTAGCCGATGTAGCTCAGGGGTAGAGCGTTTCCTTGGTAAGGAAGAGGTCATGGGTTCAATTCCCATCATTGGCTCTAAAAGATAAAAGTAGTAGTACAAAAAAGTAGAATTTATAAACAAAATTATTAATAATTAAATTTAACAAAAATGGCAAAAGAAAATTTTAAACGTACTAAGCCACACTTGAATATTGGTACAATTGGTCATGTTGATCATGGAAAAACAACTTTAACGGCTGCAATTACTAAGGTATTAGCTGAGTTAAATGGTACAGAAGTTCGTGATTTCGACACGATTGATAATGCGCCAGAGGAAAAAGAAAGAGGAATTACTATTAATACATCTCATGTTGAGTATGAAACTGAAAACAGACACTATGCTCACGTAGATTGTCCAGGGCATGCTGATTACGTTAAAAACATGGTAACAGGTGCTGCTCAAATGGATGGTGCTATTTTAGTTTGTGCTGCTACAGATGGTCCTATGCCTCAAACAAGAGAGCATATTCTTTTAGCAAGACAAGTTGGAGTGCCTTCATTGGTTGTATTTATGAATAAAGTAGATATGGTTGATGATGAGGAATTATTAGAATTAGTTGATATGGAGATTAGAGAATTATTGTCATTTTATGATTATGATGGTGATAATACTCCTGTAATTGCTGGATCTGCTTTAGGTGGATTGAATGGTGATGCAGAATGGACTCCTAAAATTGTAGAGTTAATGGCGGCTGTTGATTCTTGGATTCCTGAGCCAGTAAGGGATAATGAGAAGCCATTCTTGATGCCAATTGAGGATGTGTTTACTATTACAGGTAGGGGAACTGTTGCAACTGGTAGAATTGAAACAGGTGTTGCTAATACTGGAGATACTGTTGATATTATTGGTATGGGTGCAGAAAAATTATCTTCAACTGTTACCGGTGTTGAGATGTTTAGAAAAATATTAGATAGAGGTGAGGCTGGTGATAATGTTGGTATCTTATTAAGAGGTATTGAGAAAACAGATATTAAAAGAGGAATGGTAATTTGTAAGCCAGGATCTGTTAAGCCACATCAAAAATTTGAGGCTGAGGTTTATATTTTGAAGAAAGAAGAGGGAGGTAGACATACTCCTTTCCATAATAAATACCGTCCACAGTTCTATATCAGAACAACTGATGTAACTGGTGAGATTTTCTTACCTGCTGGAACGGAGATGGTAATGCCTGGTGATAATTTAACAATTACTGTAGATTTAATTGCTGGTGTTGCTATGAGTATAGGATTAAGGTTCGCAATCCGTGAGGGTGGTAGAACTGTTGGAGCTGGACAAATTACTAAATTACTTTAGTAGTTAACTCATAAAGTTTTACAGTTAAAGGAAGATTGATTTTCAGTCTTCCTTTACTGTGTAAACGGGTGTAGCTCAATTGGTAGAGTAGTAGTCTCCAAAACTATTGGCTGGGAGTTCGAGTCTCTCCACCCGTGCGATAAAAGAATTAAGAAAATGGCAAATAAAGGAACATATATTAAGGGTTCGTATGACGAATTAATGAATAAAGTGAGTTGGCCAAGTTGGTCAGAGTTACAAAGTAGTTCAATTGTTGTTGCGATTGCAACTGTAATAATTGCTTTGATTATTTATATAATGGATTCAGCATTTAGTAATGTGATGAATCTATTTTATGGTTTATTTTCATAATATTATAGCATGGAGGAAGAAGTAATAAATATGAAATGGTACGTCCTAAGAGTGATGGGAGGTAAAGAGAATAAAACAGTAACTTTTATTGAGAAAGAAATTGATCGATTAAAGCTGCAAGATTTTGTTGCACAGATATTAGTGCCTACAGAAAAGGTTTATCAAATTAAAAATGGAAAAAAGGTAAGTAAAGATAAAAACTTTTTTCCAGGATATGTTTTAGTTGAAGCTAATTTGGTAGGTGAAGTCCCTCACATTTTAAAGAATGTTACTAATGTCTTAGGATTTTTGGGAGCCACTAAGGGTGGTGTTCCTGTTCCTATGAGGCAAAGTGAAATTAATAGAATATTAGGTAAGGTTGATGAAATGGCTCTTACTGATGAAAGTGTTAGTATTCCTTTTGTTGTTGGTGAAACTGTTAAGGTTATTGATGGGCCATTTAATAGTTTTAATGCTGAGATTGAAGGTATTGATGAACAAAAGAAGAAGTTAAAATTAATGGTAAAAATCTTTGGGAGAAAAACTCCTTTAGAATTAAATTTTATGCAAGTAGAAAAAATATAAAAGAATGGCAAAAGAAATTTCAGCACTTATTAAATTACAGATTAGAGGGGGAGCTGCAAATCCTGCACCACCAGTTGGTCCTGCATTAGGAGCAAAAGGGGTGAATATCATGGAATTCTGTAAGCAATTTAATGCAAGAACTCAAGATAAAGCAGGAGGTATCGTACCTGTTGTAATTACTGTGTTTGCAGATAAATCATTTGAATTCATCATTAAAACTGCACCTGCTGCTGCACAAATTTTAGCTGCTGCTAAAAAGAAAAGTGGATCAGGTGAACCTAATAGAGTAAAGGTTGCCACAATTACTTGGAATCAAGTAAGAGAAATTGCAGAGGATAAAATGGCTGATTTAAATGCTTTTAAAGTAGAATCAGCAATGAAGATGGTTGCTGGTACTGCAAGAAGTATGGGAGTAAATATTAAGGGAGATTTTCCTTCATAAATATAAAATATAAAATAGTTTAACTAATGGGAACTAGTAAAAACAGAAAAAATGCTTTAGAAAATGTTGATTTGAAAAAATCATATACTATTGAAGAAGCTTCAGCAATTATTAAAGATAATGCAAAATCTAAATTTGATGAGTCTGTAGAATTAGCTGTAAGATTAGGTGTTGATCCTAGACAAGCTAACCAAATGGTAAGAGGTGTAGCTTCTTTACCACATGGTACAGGTAAAAAATTGAAAGTATTAGCTTTAGTTTCAGCTGACAAGGAAGCAGAGGCTAAGGAAGCTGGTGCTGACTATGTTGGTTTAGATGAGTATATTGAAAAAATTAAAGGTGGTTGGACAGATATTGATGTTATCGTTACAATGCCTTCAATTATGGGTAAAATTGGTGCTTTAGGTAGAGTACTAGGGCCAAGAGGTTTAATGCCTAATCCTAAATCAGGAACTGTAACTATGGATGTTGCAAAAGCTGTTTCTGACGTTAAAAAAGGTAAGATTGATTTTAAGGTTGAAAAGAATGGTATAATTCACGCTTCTGTTGCTAAGGTTTCTTTTGATGCTCAAAAGATTGCTGAAAATGCAAACGAATTAATGCAGACAATCATTAAATTGAAACCTTCTGCTGCAAAAGGTATTTATGTGAAAAGTGTTTTCATGTCAAGTACTATGGGATTAGGTGTTGAAATTGATACTAACTCATTAGTTTAATAAATTAGAAAAGCGTAAGATGAATAAACAAGAAAAAAATCAAATGATTGAGGTCCTTGACGGGATGCTTAATGATAATACTAATTTTTATTTAGCAGATATCTCTGGCTTAACTGCTGAAGAAAGTAGTGCTTTAAGAAGATTATGTTTCAAAAGAGATGTTTCTTTACAAGTTGTAAAAAATACTCTTTTAAAGAAGGCTTTAGAAAAGAATGAAACTGATTTTAGTGAGTTGTATGATGTATTAGTAGGTAACACATCTATACTTCAGTCTGAAGCAGGTAACGGACCAGCTAAAGTAATTCAAGAATTTAGAAAAAAGAATGCTAAGCCAATTTTAAAAGCTGCTCACATTGAAGAGTCACTTTATATTGGAGATGAGAATTTAACAGCTCTTGCAGATCTTAAATCTAAGGACGAATTAATTGGTGATATCATCACCTTGTTACAATCTCCAGCTAAGAATGTTATCTCTGCATTGCAGTCGAGTGGTAACAAACTTTCAGGGATTTTAAAAACCTTAGAAGATAAGGCTTCATAAATAAGAAATGCTTCCAACATTTAAAATAATAAAAACAAATAAAATAAAATAAAATGGCAGATTTAAAAAAATTCGCAGAAGAACTAGTTAACCTTACAGTAAAAGATGTTAACGAATTAGCAACTATCCTTAAGGATGAATATGGTATTGAGCCTGCAGCGGCAGTAGCAGTAGCAGGTCCAGCAGCAGCAGCAGGTGGTGAAGCAGCAGAAGAGCAAACTGAATTTGATGTTATATTGAAAGAAGTAGGTGCTACTAAATTAAAAGTTGTTAAAACTGTAAAAGAATTAACAGGTTTAGGATTGAAAGAAGCTAAAGATATTGTTGATAGTGCTCCAAAAGCAGTAAAAGAAGGAGTGTCTAAAGATGAAGCTGAAGGAATTCAGAAAGCATTAGAAGAAGCTGGAGCTGTAGTTGAGCTTAAGTAATTTCTTTAAACATTTAAAAGGTTTAAATCTTATGGAAACATAAGATTTAAACCCTTTCGTTTTTTTGTAGAACCCCCTTTTTTAACTAAAACTCACCGTCTTGGCCAAACAAAATAACAACCAAAGAATAAATTTCGCATCCATAAAAAATACGGTTAATTTCCCGGATTTTTTAGATGTTCAGCTTAAAAGCTTTCAATCTTTTTTCCAAATAGGTACAACCTTAGATGAAAGAAGAAATGAAGGACTTTACAAAGCTTTTGAAGAACTTTTCCCAATTACAGATTCAAGAAACAATTTCGTTCTTGAATTTATTGATTATACAATTGACCCTCCAAGATATTCTATTAAAGAATGTATTAATAGAGGGTTAACTTTTAAAGTACCTTTAAAGGTTAAATTAAAGCTGTATTGTACTGATCCAGATCATGAAGATTTTGAAACTATCGTTCAGGATGTTTATTTCGGTAATATTCCTTTTATGACTCCTAAAGGAAGCTTTGTAGTTAATGGAGCAGAAAGAATTATCGTTTCACAATTACATAGATCACCAGGTGTGTTCTTTGGACAAAGTTTCCATTCTAATGGAACAAAATTATACTCAGCAAGAGTAATTCCTTTTAAAGGTTCTTGGATTGAGTTTACCACAGACATAAACAATGTAATGTATGCTTACATTGATAGAAAGAAAAAATTACCAGTTACTACTTTATTAAGAGCTATCGGTTACGAAAGTGATAGAGATATTCTTGAAATTTTTAACCTTGCTGATGAAGTTAAGGTTTCTAAAAGTGGATTGAAAAGAGTTGTTGGAAGAAAATTAGCTGCCAGAGTATTAAAATCTTGGGTAGATGATTTTGTAGATGAAGATACTGGTGAACTAGTACCAATTGAAAGAAATGAAGTAATTCTTGAGAGAGATACTATCATTGAAAAATCACATATTGATGAGATTGTTAATTCTGGTGTAGAAACTATTCTATTGCATAAAAATGATGGAAGTGCTTCAGACCATGCTTTAGTTTACAATACATTACAAAAGGATCCTACTAATTCTGAAGTTGAAGCAGTTCGTCATATATATAGACAATTAAGAAGTGCTGAAGCTCCTGATGATGAAACGGCAAGAGGGATTATTGATAAATTATTCTTCTCTGATCAAAGATATAGTTTAGGACATGTTGGTAGATTTAGAATTAACAGAAGGTTAAAACTGGATATTCCTGAAGATAAAATGGTATTAACTAATGAAGATATTGTATCTATCATTAGTAATCTTATTTCACTAGTTAACTCTAAAGTTGATGTTGATGATATTGATCACTTGAGTAACAGAAGAATTAGAACGGTTGGTGAACAACTTTCAAACCAATTTAATGTTGGGTTGAGTAGAATGGCACGAACTATTCGTGAAAGAATGAATGTAAGAGATAATGAGGTGTTTACACCTATTGATCTGATTAATGCTAAGACATTATCTGCAGTAATTAATTCATTCTTTGGAACTTCACAATTATCTCAATTTATGGATCAAACAAATCCATTAGCAGAGGTAACACATAAAAGAAGAATTTCAGCTCTTGGGCCTGGAGGTTTAACAAGAGAAAGAGCCGGGTTTGAGGTGAGAGATGTTCATTATACTCATTACGGAAGACTTTGTCCTATTGAAACTCCTGAGGGACCAAATATTGGACTTATTTCATCTTTAGCTGTTTTTGCTAAGATAAATTCTTTAGGATTTATTGAAACTCCTTACAGGGAAGTTAATGAAGGAAAGATTGATATCTCTAAAGCACCAGTATATAAAAGTGCTGAACAAGAGGAAGAACAAATTATTGCACAAGCAAATGCTCCTCTTACTGAAGATGGTTCTTTTCAAAATGATAGAATCCAATCAAGAAGAGAGGCAGATTATTTAATTGCTGAACCGAGTAGTGTTACTTTGATGGATGTAGCTCCTAATCAAATTGCATCTATTGCAGCATCTTTAATTCCTTTCTTGGAACATGATGATGCGAATAGAGCATTGATGGGATCGAATATGATGCGTCAAGCAGTACCTTTATTAAGAACTGATGCACCTATTGTTGGTACAGGACTTGAGCCACATGTTGCTCGTGATTCTCGTACAATGATTAATGCTGAAGGTGAAGGTAAAGTAACTTATGTTGATGCAAATACAATTAAAGTAAAATACACGAAAACTGAGGAAGAAGAATTAGTAAGCTTTGATGAGAATGAAAAAACGTATAGCTTAACTAAGTTCCAGAAAACCAATCAGAGAACATGTATTAATATTCAGCCAATTGTTAGGGTTGGAGATAAAGTAACCAAAGGTCAAGTATTGTGTGATGGTTATGCAACTGAAAATGGTGAATTAGCAATTGGACGTAACTTAAAAGTTGCCTTTATGCCTTGGAAAGGATATAACTTTGAGGATGCAATTATCTTGTCAGAAAGAGTTGTAAGAGAAGATTTATTTACATCATTACATATTGCTGAACATGTTGTTAATGTAAGAGAAACAAAAAGGGGTGCTGAGGAGTTAACAGCTGATATTCCTAATATCTCAGAAACTGCAACTAAGGATTTAGATGAATTTGGAATGGTAAGAATTGGTGCTCATGTTAAAACGGGTGATATTCTTATTGGTAAAATAACTCCTAAAGGAGAATCTGATCCAACACCTGAAGAAAAATTATTAAGAGCTATATTTGGTGAAAAAGCAGGAGATGTAAAAGATGCTTCATTAAAAACTAAACCTTCTAATCAAGGGGTAGTTATTGGTAAATCATTATTCTCTAAAACAGTAAAAGACAGAAGAGCTAAATCGGCTGATAAAGATGAGTTAGAGCGTTTAGACACTGTTTTTGAAAAAGATGCTTTTGGACTTAAAAATATTTTGGCAACTAAGCTTTACCAAATTGTTGGTGGTAAGGCATCTAAAGGTATTAAGAATATTTTAGGAGAAGAAGTAATTCCTAAGAGTGAGAAGTTTACTAAGAAAATGTTATTGGGTATTGACTTTACATTAGTTGATCCATATAAGTGGACAGGTAGTCAAGAAAATAATATTTTAGTAAATAGAACAATTCAGAATTACTTGAAAAAGTATAATGATGTCTATGGTGAGCATAGAAGAAAGCGTTTTGCGATTACTATTGGTGATGAATTGCCAAATGGAGTACTGCAATTAGCAAAAGTTCAGATTACTCAAAAGAGAAAAATTAAAGTTGGTGATAAATTAGCAGGACGTCATGGTAATAAGGGTATTGTATCTCGTATTGTAAAAGATGAGGATATGCCTTTCTTAGAAGATGGAACTCCTGTTGATATTATCTTGAATCCACTTGGGGTACCATCAAGGATGAATCTTGGTCAGATATATGAAACTATCTTAGGTTGGGCAGGAGATGAATTAGGTAAGAAATACTTTACTCCTGTATTTGATGGAGCAAGTATGGATCAAATTAATGCTGAAACTGATGAAGCTAAGTTACCAAGATTAGGGCAAACTTATCTTTATGACGGTGGTACTGGTGAGCGTTTTGAACAAACGGCAACAGTAGGTATAATTTACATGCTTAAACTTGGTCATTTAATTGATGATAAAATGCATGCTCGTTCTATTGGGCCATACTCATTAATTACTCAACAACCACTTGGAGGTAAGGCTCAGAATGGGGGACAAAGACTTGGAGAGATGGAGGTTTGGGCTTTAGAGGGTTATGGTGCTGCCAATATCTTACAAGAGATGCTTACTTTAAAATCGGATGATGTAGTCGGAAGAGCTAAAGCATTTGAGGCCATAGTAAAAGGTCACGAATTACCAATACCAGGAATTCCAGAATCGTTTAATGTATTATTACATGAATTGAATGGTTTAGGACTTAAAGTTTCACTTGAATAAAATACAAATGAGAAATACAAAAAATAACAGACAGGCTCAGGATATTAATGCGATAAAGATTTCTTTATCATCTCCTGAAGATATTTTAGGCAAATCATCTGGTGAGGTTACAAAACCGGAAACGATTAACTATAGAACATATAAGCCAGAAAGTGGTGGATTATTTTGTGAAAGAGTTTTTGGTCCTACCAAAGATTTTGAATGCCATTGTGGTAAATATAAAAGAATTCGTTACAGAGGAATTGTATGTGATAGATGTGGGGTAGAAGTAACTGAAAAGAAAGTAAGAAGAGAGCGTATAGGTCACATTAGTTTAGTTGTTCCTGTTGCTCATATCTGGTATTTCCGTACTTTACCTAACAAAATTGGATATTTATTAGGATTACCATCTAAGAAATTAGACATGATTATTTACTACGAACGTTTTGTAGTAATTAATGCTGGTGAAGGAACTATGAATTCTGAAGGTGCAGCTGTACAATATTTAGACTTCCTTACTGAGGAAGAGTACTTAGATATTTTAGATGCTCAACCATTAGAAAATCAGTATTTAAGTGATGAAGATCCTAAGAAATTTGTTGCAAAAATGGGTGCTGATGCAATTCATAACTTATTGGCAAATTTAAATTTAGATGATTTATCATATAAATTAAGAGATCAAGCTGCTAATGAAACTTCACAGCAAAGAAAAACTGAGGCATTAAAACGTTTGCAAATTGTTGAATCTATGCGTGAAGGACAATTGCATACTGAAAACAGACCTGAATGGATGACGATTAAAGTTATTCCAGTTATTCCACCAGAATTAAGACCATTAGTTCCTTTGGATGGAGGCCGTTTTGCTACTTCTGATTTAAATGATTTATATAGAAGAGTAATTATCAGAAACAATAGATTAAAAAGATTAATGGAGATTAATGCTCCTGAGATCATTTTAAGAAATGAAAAAAGAATGTTACAGGAATCTGTTGATGCTCTTTTTGATAATTCAAGAAAATCATCAGCTGTAAAGGCAGATGGTAAAAGACCTTTAAAGTCTCTTTCTGATTCCTTAAAAGGAAAGCAAGGAAGATTCCGTCAGAACTTACTAGGTAAAAGGGTAGATTATTCTGCTCGTTCGGTAATTGTTGTAGGACCAGAATTAAGTTTACACGAATGTGGAATACCTAAGGATATGGCTTCTGAACTTTATAAGCCGTTTATCATTAGAAAGCTTATTGAAAGAGGAATCGTAAAAACAGTTAAGTCTGCTAAGAAGATTATTGATAGTAAAGAACCTGTAGTTTGGGATATTTTGGAAAATGTAATGAAAGGACATCCAGTTTTATTAAACAGGGCTCCTACACTACACAGACTAGGTATACAGGCTTTCCAACCTAAAATGATTGAAGGGAAAGCAATTCAATTACATCCATTAGCTTGTGCGGCCTTTAATGCCGATTTTGATGGGGATCAAATGGCTGTACATTTACCATTAGGTGCTGCTGCAATTTTGGAAGCGCAAGTTTTAATGCTAGCGTCACACAATATCTTGAATCCTGCAAATGGAGCTCCTATTACTGTACCTTCACAGGATATGGTACTTGGTTTGTATTATATGACTAAGGAGAAGTTCTCTACTGAAGAAGAAAAAGTGAAAGGTGAAGGAATGATTTTCTATTCTTTGGATGAAGTGAAGATTGCTTATAATGAAAAGCAAGCTGATTTGCACGCAATGATTAAGATCAGAGTTACTGATACTAAAGGAAAAACTTCTTTAGTAGATACAACTATTGGTAGGGTTTTATTTAACGAATTTGTACCTGAACAGGTTGAATATGTTAATGAACTGTTAACTAAGAAAGCATTAAGAAATATTATTGGTGATATATTAGAAACTTGCGGTGTAGCTGGGACTGTTCATTTCTTAGATGCAATTAAAACTATTGGTTTTGATATGGCATTTAGAGGTGGATTATCCTTTAATCTTGGTGATGTACTTGTACCTGAAGAAAAAGAAGGATTAATTGCTGATGCTAATAAGAAGGTAGCTGAAATTAAGAATAATTACGCAATGGGTTTCATTACTAATAATGAAAGATATAACCAAGTAATTGATGTTTGGACAACTACTAATGCTCGATTGACTGATACAGTTATGAGAAATATTAGTTCGGACAAACAAGGATTTAATTCTGTATATATGATGCTTGATTCTGGTGCAAGGGGTTCTAAGGAACAAATTCGTCAGTTATCTGGTATGAGGGGGTTGATGGCTAAACCTAAAAAGTCTGGTGATCATGGAGAATCAATTATTGAGAATCCAATTACAACTAACTTTAGAGAGGGACTTTCAATTTTGGAATACTTTATTTCGACTCACGGGGCGAGAAAAGGACTAGCGGATACGGCACTTAAAACTGCAGATGCTGGTTACCTTACAAGACGATTAGTTGATGTAGCACAAGATGTTATTGTTACTGAAGAAGATTGTGAGACACTAAGAGGACTAGAAGCTTATGCTTTGAAAAATAATGATGATATTATTGAATCATTAAGTGATAGAATTTCTGGAAGAGTAAGTTTACATGATGTATATCATCCAAAAACTGAAAAGTTAATTGTTGCTTCATCTGACATGATTACTGGTCTTGTTGCTAAGGAAATTGATGCTGCTGGAATTGAAATGGTTGAAGTTCGTTCAGCATTGACTTGTGCAACTCGTAGAGGTATTTGTGTTAATTGTTATGGTAAATCATTATCAACTAATAGAATGGCGCAAGTAGGTGAGGCAGTTGGTGTTGTTGCAGCTCAATCAGTTGGAGAACCAGGTACACAGCTTACACTTAGAACCTTCCACGTTGGGGGTACTGCATCTAGGTCTGAGGTTGATTCTTCTATCACTATTAAGAAAGATGGTAGATTAGAAATTGAGGATTTAAGAACGGTTAACACGACTAATAAAGATGGTGATAAGATAGAAATCGTTATTAGTAGATCTGCTGAAACTAGAGTAATTGATGATAAGAATGGTATAATCCTTTCTTCAACAATTGTTCCTTATGGTTCTACTATATTTATTAAAGAAGGAAATGTTAAGAAAGGAGATGTTATTTGTGAGTGGGATCCGTATAATGCTGTAATTATTTCAGAAATTGCTGGTAAGGTCGAATTTGTTGATATTGAAGAAGGTGTTTCTTACCGTACTGAATCTGATGAGCAAACAGGCCATCAAGAAAAAGTAATTATCGATAGTAGAAATAGAAAAAATTCTCCAACTATTCAAATTGGTGATAAAAACTATAGTGTTCCTGTAGGCTCTCATTTAGCTGTTGATGATGGAAGTAAAATTAAGGCGGGTGCTATTTTAGCTAAGATTCCAAGGTCTGCTGGTTCATCTGGGGATATTACAGGAGGTCTTCCAAGAGTAACAGAAATGTTTGAAGCAAGAAATCCTTCTAATCCTGGAGTAGTTTCTGAAATTGATGGTTCTGTATCATTTGGAAAAATAAAAAGAGGAAACAGAGAGGTGATTATTACTTCTAAGAATGGAGAAACTAAAAAATACTTAATTAAATTGTCTAAGCATATTTTAGTTCAAGAGAATGATTATGTAAAATCAGGTGTTCCACTTTGTGATGGTGTTATTACTCCTGCTGATATTTTAGCAATTAAAGGTATGGTTTCTGTTCAACAATATATTGTAAACGAAATTCAAGATGTATACCGTTTGCAAGGGGTTAAGATTAACGATAAGCACTTTGAGGTATTGGTAAGACAAATGATGCGTAAAGTGAAGATTGCTGATTCAGGGGATACCTATTTCTTAGAAAACTCATTAGTAGGAAAAGAAAGCTTTAATGAGCAAAATGATAAGATTTTTGGAATGAAGTTTGTAACTGATGCTGGTGATTCGGAAGAATTAAAAGCGGGTCAAATTATTTCGCCAAGAGAGTTAAGAGAAGAAAACTCAAGATTGAAGCGTAAGGATATGAAAGAAGTTGAATCAAGAGGAGCTATTTCTGCAGTTGCAACTCCAGTACTTCAAGGAATAACAAGAGCTTCATTGCAAGTAGATTCTTGGATTTCAGCTGCATCATTCCAGCAGACTACTAAGGTACTTAATGAAGCTGCAATTAATGCTAAGCGAGATAACTTAATTGGACTTAAAGAGAATGTAATTATTGGTAAGAAAATACCAGCAGGTACAGGACTAATTCAAGCTAGCGAAACTGTTGTTGGTTCTCAATCCGAGTACGATAAATTAACGAATTCAGACACTGTGGAAGAAGTTGCAACTGATGAAGTAGTTGTTGAAACAGTAACTTCAGTAGAAGAGTAAAATAATAATAATTATGTCAGAGGAAAAGAAAAAGGACGGACTAAATATTGAGCTTACCGAAGAAGTAGCTGAAGGGACTTATAGCAATTTAGCTATCATCAATCATTCTCCATCAGAGTTTGTGGTTGATTTTATACAAATGATGCCAGGAATTCCTAAAGCAAAAGTAAAGTCGAGAGTTATTCTAACCCCTCAACATGCTAAACGATTAATGAAGGCACTTGCCGATAATGTAAGTAAATTTGAAAATCAGCATGGAGAGATAAAGGATATTGATCCTGCAGCAGGAATGCCAATAAATTTTGGAGGACCTACACCATTAGCATAATTATTAAAACTATAAAACTAAAAAAGCCTGCAATTGCAGGCTTTTTTTATGTTCAATATTTTAAGTTTCTTATCCTAAGAAAGGGTACTTGTAATCAGTAGCAGGCACAAACGTTTCTTTAATTGTTCTTGGGGAAACCCATCTTAACAAGTTTAAGATTGATCCTGCCTTATCATTTGTTCCTGAACCCCTAGCACCACCAAAAGGCTGTTGACCAACAACAGCACCAGTTGGCTTGTCGTTAATATAGAAGTTACCTGCTGCATTTTCTAGTGCTTTAGTTGCATATTCTGCAGCATACCTATCAACTGATAATATAGCTCCTGTCAGGGCGTATTCTGATGTGCTATCTACTAGTTCTAATGTTTCTTCCCACTTATCAGCATCATATACATAAATAGTCATTACTGGTCCGAATACTTCCTCTACCATAGTTTTGAACTTAGGATTAGTGGTTACAATAATAGTTGGTTCAATAAAGTACCCTACTGATTTATCGTAATTCCCACCAGCAATAATCTCGGCATCATCAGCTGTTTTTGCAAAGTCAATGTATGATGAAATACTATCAAATGCTTTTTCAGAAATTACTGCATTAATGTAGTTTGAAGTATCTTCAGGAGAACCCATTTTGAAATCCTTAGTGTCAGCAACAATTTGAGTTTTTACATTCCCCCATAAATTTGAAGGCACATAAGCACGTGATGCTGCTGAACATTTTTGTCCTTGGAATTCAAAACCACCTCTTGTAATAGCAGTTGCTACTTCAGCAGATACTGCAGATTTGTGTGCAATAATAAAATCTTTTCCACCCGTTTCTCCAACTATTCTTGGGTAGGATTTATATTTTTCAATATTGTTCCCTATTCCTTTCCAAAGTGTACGAAATACATCAGTACTTCCTGTAAAATGTAATCCTGCAAAGTTTTTATCTTGAAAAACAATTTTCGAAATTTCTTTACCACTTACTGTTACCATATTTATTACTCCATCAGGCAATCCTGCAGCTTGGAATAATTCCATGATTACTTGTGCAGAATATATTTGTGTTTCTGCTGGTTTCCAAACTACAACATTACCTAACATTGCTGGTGCTGCACAAAGGTTAGCACATATTGAAGTAAAGTTAAATGGAGTAAGAGCAAATACAAAACCTTCCAAAGGTCTGTGTTCTAAACGATTCCACATTCCTGGTAATGATTCTGGTTGTTCCTTATATAACTGACTCATGTACTTTACATTAAATCTAAAGAAATCAATTAATTCACAAGCAGCATCAATTTCTGCTTGCATTACATTTTTACTTTGTGCAAGCATAGTAGCAGCATTCAGTTTTGCACGGAATGGACCTGCTAATAAATCAGCAGCCTTTAGGAAGATAGAAGCTCTGTGTTCCCAACTCATGTTTGCCCATTTTTCACGAGCAGCCATAGCAGCATCAATTGCATCACGAACTTCTTGTTCGCCTCCATAGTTTGAAGTTCCGATTACATGTCCATGTTCATGTGGAGGTGTTAAATTCCTTTTATCATTTGTGAATACTTGTTTATCGCCAATATACATTGGTACATCAACAGTTGTATTATTCATTCTTTTGTATTCTGCAAGTAATTCAGTACGTTCAGGGCTTCCTGGTGCGTATGCTTTTACTGGCTCGTTTACCGCAATGGGTACGTTATAAAATCCGTTTGACATTTTTTTGTTTTTAAATGAGGTACAAAGATAAATGATAGATGTTAGATAATAGATATTAGAACTGAGAAATTCGTTCTCCATTTTTTTACGAATAGACAACTTCATATACTCTCCTTTTATTTTGCTTTGTATAGGTGCTTTAATGTTAATATGCCTAGAAATTTGACGAATGTGTTACGAAAGAATAGGTTGTGCTTTTAGGTTGACTTTTGACTCAATAGTAATTTCTGTTCCTTAACTCTCTATATTTTCTATTCCTGTTTAGGGTCAGCTAAATATATTACTATTTCTGCTTCTCCCAGTCCCAAGCAGACTTCATAGCTTGTTCTAAGCTTTCTATTGGTTCCCAACCTAGTTTAGTTTTCACTAAATTTCCATTAGCGTATATTTGTTCAATATCGCCACTTCTTCTGGGACCTATGGAATAGTTGATTTTTAAATTATTGGTTTCTTCAAAAGCTTTTAATGCATCCAAAACACTCACACCAATCCCTGTACCAACATTAAAAGCATGTTGTCCTGGGGTTCTAATTAAAAAGTCCATTGCTAATACATGTGATTTTGCCAAATCAACTACATGAATGTAATCACGAACACACGTACCGTCAGGGGTGTTGTAATCATCTCCAAAAACAGTGATTTTTTCTCTTTTCCCAATTGCAACCTCTGTAATTATAGGTACTAAATTACTTGGTCTGTCAGCTGAGCAATCGCCAATTAATGCAGAAGGGTGGGAGCCAATAGGATTAAAGTACCTTAAGGCAACACTATTACAAGTATCTGCTTTAAGCATTTCTTCACAAATCTGTTTGGTTTCTCCATAAGGAGATTCAGCTTTCTTGAATGGAGCGTTCTCATCAACTGGAAGAACATCAGGCATACCATATACAGTACAGGATGATGAAAATATGATATTTTTCACATCATTTTCTTGCATACATTTAAGTACAACTTCAAGCGAACCCATATTATTGTCGTAATACTTTTGCGGGTTTTGTACAGATTCCTCCACGGCTTTGTAGGCGGCAAAGTGTATAATACCCTCTATTTTTCCGTGTTCAGTAAATACTTTATCCATGGCATCCTTGTCTGTACAATCAACATTATGCCATTTCACTTTTGTGTCTATAATTTTTTCAATCCCATCAATATTCATAGTGGAGGTGTTACATAAATTATCAACTATAACAGGAGTGTATCCTGCAGCAATTAGTTCCACAATTGTATGCGAACCAATATATCCTGCGCCTCCTGTTACAAGAATCTTTTTCATTAAAGAGCTTTATTTATTCCAATTAACCATCTCATTTGGAAGAAATCTTCATCAGATGCTGGAGGTTTGTTTAAGAAAAGTGGCATGTCAAAACGAATAACTAAAGGCCTTACAGCCTCAAGAGAACCAAAGTTTCTTAGCGTATAAGTAAATCCTATTCCTGCATCAGCTCTTATGTTTAAAAACAAATCTTCATAGTTTTCTTTAGTAAGTTTATCACTAGTTATAATTCCTGCATCAGCAAAAAGGTATGAAGCAATATTCTTTTTACGTATTGAGTAAGGTAAGTAGGCTGTAAAATCAATTTCAGTATTGAAAGCTGCTCCACTTGTTCCGTTATAAGCGTCTGAAGCAATAGTTCCATCTTCATTAAATTCAGGAGCAAGGTAACCTGTATATCCTCTTAGATTTAATCCTCCCGCTTGATGAAAGTAATTTGTTGTGTAGCCGTACTCCATAAATTTAGCTGAAACAATACCTTCTGCTCTAGTAAATTTAGAACCCATCATTTCTTCATTATTAGCTCCTGCTAAATGTAATTTACTTTCTTCTGCCCAGTTACTACCTGTACCAAACTGTAGATAAGCTCTAGTATTTATCTTTAATTTCTTTAATTTGTTATTGTTTTTAGCACTTAAGATAAGTTTATTATAATCGTAAGCACTTCCTAAAGCTGAAGATTGTAACATTAAATTAATTGTACCCTTGCCATAACTGTAGCTGTACTTATGTTCTAAGTTTATATCAATTCTGTTATTCATTTTTTCTAAATCCCAACCTGAATTGATTAAGTAATTATCATTCGTTCTGTATATGGATAAAAAGTCAACTTCAAGTTTGTTGTTTCCTTTGCTATCACTTTTTATAATACTAAATTTATTGGTGTGTAATCCTGCTAAGAACTGCGACCTAGCATTTATACGCGTATTCAATGCAATTTTATCTAAATTAGTATTGTAATTTAATCTGTAAGAATAGTAATCGTAATCATTTGCGTTAGGGATGTTTTCTTTTTGTAAAGCACCTGTATTAAACCAAACACTTGCATCAAACAAATGATGATGTTTCAAGTATCCTCCAGTCAGGTTTAATCCTACCTTCATACCATCATAATTGTTCCACCATACATCAGGACGATATTTTATTTCATAATTTTTCCAATCAGAGTACTGATATAATTTATGATCAAAACTAAATGTCGTATTGCAAGTAGAATTATTATCTGGCATGTAAGCATCAGCTAGTCGGTTTGTTGGGTCAATAATTACTTCTGCAATTCCTGAAGGGATATCCAAAGTAGTAGTGTATGTTGGATAGATTAAATCCCATCCGTGCCATTTGTCTAATACAGTAGCATTAGTTTCTTTTACGAACCAGTTATTAGGAATATGAAAATCGTACGACTTTCCATCTTTTGCAATTACGCTAAAGTCAATTGGCATTTGCATTCTTGATTTTCTTTCAAAAGTTACTGTGTTCCCTTTTGATTTTACTGAAAAGTCAATTCTTTTTTGAGTGTCTAACCATTGGTCAAAAAACCAGTTCAAATCTACTTTCGTATATTGAATAATTGCATTTCTGAAATCTTCATTGTAAGGATGAGCAATTTTCCATGTTGCAAAATAATGTTTCATTGCATTAAGGAACAATTCATCACCTAGTACATATTGTAAATTGTACAACATTGATGCTGTTTTGTAATATACATGACGATAACCACCACCATGTCGCAAAGCACCATTAAACCCATCAGAATGAGTAGAAATCACTGGGTCATTAAATTTTGTAGCGTCTTTAATGTAAGCATAATATACTCTGCTATCAATTGCTAAAGTTGGCTTATCAAATCTTATTTTATATTGGTCAGTAGGTTTATCTTCTACTAGGTATTCTCCATCTATTTTGATAAGTGCCCAAGCGGTTAGAAATTGCGTAAATCCTTCATCTAAAAGTGCACGATACGTTTCATTATTTCCTACTTGACCGAAAAACCAGTTATGTCCAATTTCATGTGCCAATAACCCTCTATATCCTGGGTCCATACCACCATCTAAGGTAAGCATTGGATACTCCATTCCATCACGAGCATCAGCTACAATCATTTTATGGTATGTGTATCTTCCAAAATCTTCAGAGAAAACTTCAATACATTTTGCAGCATATTCAGCAGCATTTTGCCATTTGCTTGCGTGTGGTTCTTGTACTAATGAATAACACACTTTGTCCTGCCACCAAGCTTCACCAATACGGTAGTTAGGGTCGGCAGTAAAGGCAAAATCATGTACATTTTCAGCATGAAAATTCCAAGTTTTTCTTTCACCCTTCTCGTATTCAGTAATTACTGAAGGTGACGAGTTCCAAGGCTTATCAGCAAAGTTAGTTATGTTCAATTTCTCTCTTAATTCCTTTGGTAACATTTCATCTCTATTCGAAAGGAAACCTGTTGCATCAACAACCATATCAGCTGAAAAAGTTAAGGATACATCAAAAGCTCCAAAATCACCATAGAATTCTTTTCCTAAGTGTTGGTCAGTCGTCCATCCGAACTTAGCGTCATATACACATGCTCTTGGGTACCAGTGCACACCATCATAGTGTTTGTACCCCCAAGAATTAAATGTTTTCATTCTTCTTCTAACTCCTCCATTGTCAAAGTGAGTACGGAAGTTCATGTCAAAAGTAATAGAAGTATTAGGGGCTAAAGTTGAAGGTAAATATACTTTTAGTATAGTGTTGTCCAATTCCATTTTAACAGCTGTACCGTTTATTGTCATCTTATCAATAATTGTTCCTAATTTTTGCGATTCATACTTACCATAAGAAGGTTTATTGTTGTTTTTATTTTTTAACTCATCAAGGTAAGAATCTGGTTGAAAAGCATTTTGATACAAGTGAAAGTAAACAAAATCTAAATCATCAGGAGAATTATTGGTGTAGGTTAACTGTTCAGTTCCTTCAATGATATCTGTTACTTCATCAATATTTACATCAATTTTATAATATACATCTTGCTGCCAATATGCTTTATTTGGCATCTTGTTTTTCCAGTAATTAGGGTTATCAGCATTCTGATAAGTATTTGGTGAAGCTAAAGGATTGTATTTTTCCTGTGCAAATGATAATGTGCTAACAAAAAGTGTAGCTACTAATAAAAGGTTTTTCATAGTTAATCTTTAAACTGTGCAAATTTACAATTCCTATTTGGAAAACTGCCTATTTTCTTTTGCATTAGATATGCTAGCATTTAGTTCAAATCCTGTGAGTAGGATAATGGAATTAAAGTACATCCAGATAAGGATAATCATAAGTGTACCAATGGATCCATACACCTTATTGTATTGTGCAAAATGATTGATATAATAATTAAAACCAATAGATGTAATGATTATTCCTAACGTAGCAAGTATGGATCCAGCAGTAAAGAATTTCCATTTCCTTGTGGTGGCTGGTCCAAAATGAAAAAGAATTGCAATACCAGAAAATAACATAGTGAGCAACACAAACCATTTCCCATACAGAATTAAATCAGCAGAAAATTTACTAATAATTTTAAAATCAGTAAGGTAATTGACAGCCACCTTTCCAAAGATGATAAGCCCTATAGCAATAATTAATAGTAAAGCAAGAAAAAAAGTTAGGGTTAGAGAAAGTGCTTTTTCTTTTAATAAAGATCGGTATTCATTTATATGATAAGAGTAATTAAAAGCCTCAATTAATGAACTCATACCATTTGCAGAAAAATATAGTGCCAAGATAAAACCAATGGAAAGTAGCCCTCCTCTTGGGTTGTTTATTATATCGTCAAGGGTGTTAAAAGTAATTTCATTTGTTGATGGCGGTAATACAACCGATAAAACTTCCATGAGTGTTTCTTGCAACCCAGCAATTGGAATGTAGGGGATAAGCGTAAAAAAAACAATTATGGATGGGAAAAAGGCTAAGAAAAAATTGAATGCTAAAGAAGAGGCTCTAGTAGTAATAGCACCTTCAATCAATCCTTTCCAAAAGAAAATAGTCACATCATAAATACTAAGCCCAGCAAAACCTAGAGGCTTTATTTTTTTGGCAATATTTAGGATGAATTGTATCATTTAAATCGCCTTCAAGCTCAAATCAAAATTAAGTACTGAATGTGTTAATGCACCTACTGAAATAAAATCTACACCACATTTTGCATATTCAGCAATTGTTTCTTCTGTTATGCCGCCACTTGATTCACTTTGACATTGGCTGCCAATAATTGCAACTGCTTGTTTGGTTGTTTTATAGTCAAAATTATCAAGTAGAATTCGTTTTACCCCCCCCTGTGAAAGTATTTCGTTTACTTCTGTTAAGCCTCTTGCTTCTACAATTATATCAAGGTTTTTATTGTTTTCAGCAAGATAGGTTTTTGTTTTTTGTATTGCATTTTCAATTCCTCCTGCAAAATCAATATGATTATCTTTTATCATAATCATATCATAAAGACCAAACCTATGATTTTCGCCACCACCAATTTTAACAGCCCATTTTTCAATATTTCGGTTAAGGGGAGTAGTTTTTCGGGTATCTAATAATTTACAATTATTTCCTGAAATTAAAGTATTTAGGTAAGCTGTTTTACTAGCAATAGCACTCATGTGTTGCATGCAATTCAGTGCTAAGCGTTCGCCAGTTAAAATAGAGATAGAACTTCCTTTTACAATAAATGCAATATCACCAAATTTAACTTTATCACCATCCTGTAGGAATTGTTCTATTTCCAAAGAAGAATCAACCTCATTGAAAATCATTTTGGCTAATTCAACCCCTGCAATTATACCATCATCCTTAACCAGTAAATGGGCTTGGCTAGTTGCATTGGATGGAATACTAGCTAATGAGGTATGGTCGCCATCACCAACATCCTCAATAAGTGCATTTTGTATAAATTTTTTCAGGTCTTTCTCTGTCATACAATCAAAATTATTAATATTGCCAAAAATACAAAAAATGAAGATTGTATTACTCACTATAGGAAAGACATCAGAAAAGTATTTGATTGAAGGAATTGCTCAATATAAAAAACGCTTGAAGCATTACACGCAATTTGAAATGTTAGAAATTTTAAATATTAAAAATGCTAAGAATTTTTCTAATGCTGAACTGATGAAAAAAGAAGGAGAATTAATATTAAAACAATTACAAAGCTCTGACCATTTAGTACTGTTGGATGATAAAGGAAAAGATTTTAGTTCACCTAAATTTGCTGAAAAGTTACAAAGCTGGATGCTTAGTGGGAAAAAGCGCTTGGTATTTGTTGTTGGAGGGGCTTATGGCTTTTCTGAAGATATATATGCTAGAGGAAATGAAAAAATATCTTTATCAAAAATGACTTTTTCGCATCAAATGGTGCGTCTGTTTTTTGTAGAACAAATATATAGAGGATATACAATCCTTAATAATGAACCTTATCATCATCAATAAATGAAACTAGTATTTGCTACCAATAACCCTAATAAATTATCTGAATTACAAGCTTTAGTTCCTGATGGGATACAAGTCTTGAGCTTGAAAGATATTAATTGTAATGAAGAATTACCTGAAACAAATCCTACTTTAGAAGAGAATGCTTTGCAAAAAGCACAATATGTGTATCAGAATTATGGGTTTAATTGTTTTGCAGATGATACAGGCTTAGAAATTGAGGCTTTAGATGGAGCACCAGGGGTTTTTTCTGCCAGATATGCAGGCAAAGAATGCAAAGCAAAGGATAATATGCAAATGGTACTGAAAAAATTAGAAAATGAGGAAAATAGAAATGCAAAATTTCGAACGGTAATTGCATTGATTGTAGATGGAGAAGAAAATCTTTTTGAAGGAGAATGTAAGGGGAAAATTACAAAAAATAAAAGTGGGGTAGAGGGTTTTGGTTATGACCCAATTTTCACTCCTGAAGGATGTGAAATTACTTTTGCTGAAATGTCTAAACCAGAAAAAGGGGCAATAAGCCATAGAGGAAGAGCTGTTGAGAAATTAGTTGGTTTTTTGCGCGTATAATAAACTCTCTGTGTTATACCGATATATTTAGTGCGTACGGGGCTGAACATGCTCGTGCTCTTCTCCATGTTTATGTTGTTCATTATGTAATTCTTCAGCTTCTATATAATTGGTATGTTGATGTGAGTGGTTAGTAATATAGCCATGCAATTGGAAAATAAATAAAAATGTACCAGCAATAACTAATGCCCAATTAGAGAATTTGGCTATTCTGTCAAACAGCTTTGCTTTAATCATTTTGGTAATTAGGAAAACAAGTATTAAAACTGCAATTTGTCCAAATTCCACACCTACATTAAAGGATAGGATTTGCAATACAGATAAAGTAACTCCTGTAGCAACAGCTACTTCTTGTAGTTTTGTTGATAGGCCAAATCCGTGAATCAATCCAAAAATAAATACCATTAAAACTAAATTCGGAGCTTGAGTAGAAAAATACTTTTTAAACCCATCCAAATTCTCAAAGCCTTTATAGATAACACTAAATGCAATTACTGCATCCACTAAATAAGGATTTGCAGTAATGCCATATAAAGTAGCAAAAATTAGGGTGATACAATGTGCAATTGTAAAGGCGGTTATGAACTTGAAAATATCAAAGTAATTGGAAAGGAAAAATACAATTCCAATTAGGAATAATATATGGTCATATCCTGTAAGCATATGGGTTGCCCCAAAATAAATATAATCAAATGCTGAGGCATCAGCCATGGCCTTAATTGTTGATTCAGGTACACCATGTGCCAAACCAATAAAAGGGATACATATTGATAGGAATAGTAATATTTTTTTCATTAATAACTACAGATTAGCCTCTAATAATTCTCTAATTTCATCAGAGGAAGGTCTTGGTGCATTAGTTGAAACTACATTTCCTTCAGCATCAAAAAGCATAAACCTTGGAATACCAAAAATAGCATAATCTTTAGTTATTTTACTCCAGCCATCAGCCCATAATTGCACTCCTCCTAATTCTTTGTCAGCTACCATCTTCTCCCAAGCTTCTTTGTCGGTATCTACCGAAACGCTCATAAAAGTAATGTCTTTTCCATGATAATCTGCTTCCAATTTTTGTAAAGAAGGGATCTCTGACTTACAGGGTCCGCACCACGTAGCCCATACATCAACATACACTAAGTTTCCTTTAAAACTAGTAAGTGAGAATTCATTCCCATCTGTATCAGGGTAATTAAAATCTATTGCTGGCTCACCTTCTTTTGGCATATTGTCAACTGCAGTTTTTCTTTCCAGCCAACTGTCAGTTGTTTTTGTGATTCTTTCTTTAGCGGTTACTATAAATTCCGCATCAGTTACATTATTTAATGATGCTTGAAAGGCTGCAGCATATTGTTCTGCCATGTTATTGAAATCTATGCTATTTAGTGAATCAATAGCAGCATAGAAATTAAAATCTCTAGCTATGTTTCTTGTTTCCCACATATAAGTTCTTGCGTCTTCTGAGTACTCAGCTAACTTTTCTTGTCTTCCAATAAAATAGGAAATATCTTTATCAATACTAGCAATTTCACTATTAATAAATGTACTATCAGTGATATCACCAAACTCATTAATAACTTCTATTTTAAAATTATCCAGAATAGCTTTATATGCTTCACCGTTACTCATATAATACACTTTACCAAAGAAATCGTTTCCTTCTTCTAAAAGGTATTTTTTTGCTAGATAAGAAGAAGAAGAACTTCCTTTATATTCAATAGTTTCATCAAACTCTTCTGTATCAATGCTAAGTTTTATTTCATCTCCTGGATGTACATACATTGCTGTAGTTTCGACTCCATGTCCAAAGTTCAAATAAGTAGCAGAATCTAAATTAAAAGAAATAGCAAAAGTTCCATCTTCATTTGCATTAGTGGAGTAAGTAGTGTCTTGATTGCTAAAAGTCACTAATTCTGCTTTCGGATTGGTAATTTCCCCTGTTATTGTTACTTGATTTGGGTCTGTTTCTGTGTTCATCACTAAATAGATTCCTGCTACTATTATTAGAACGGTAGTTAAAATTTGTTTTGGTTTCATTTTTTTATAATTTTAAAGGTCAATTTCTTTGGGTACAAATTTCTTCACATCACCACCGTTTTTTATAATATCACGAATAATGGATGATGAAATATGAGACAATTCAGGTGGGGTTATGATAAAGATAGTTTCAATACTCGTATTAAGTTCTTTATTCATTTGAGCAATGTTCTTTTCAAACTTAAAGTCGTGTGAATCCCTAAGTCCTCTTAGGATATAATTGGCTTTTTCTTTTTTACAGAAATCTACTGTTAAACCCTCATATCGTTTTACTTCAATTTTAGGATTTTTTCCGTAAACAGCTGTTATCCATTCCAAGCGTTCTTCAATAGAAAAATATTGATTCTTTTCTGAGTTTATTCCAATAGCGATAACTATTTTATCGAATAAAGGTAGTGCCCTGTCCACTATTGATTGATGCCCAACTGAAAAGGGAGCAAAGGAACCAGGAAATATTGCGATTTTTGACATACTCAAAAGTAGTAAAAAAAACTAGCTTGCGCTAAGTGTATGAAATTTTGATCTAAACTTATTATTTTCAATACTAAAGGAGTGGGGTGTATTTAGTTTATTGCCTTTCTATTTAAAACGAGAAAATGCTAAACTGTAAAGTGCCGTATTTTCTTAATTCAATATTATCGCCTTCAAATTGGGTTTCTTTATCGTGTTCAATAATAAGTAGTCCGCCTTTCTTTACTAGTTTATTTTCAAAAATTAAGTTTTTTAATTCTTGGTAACTATCATAATCATAAGGTGGGTCAGCAAAAATAAAATCGAATTCTTGTTTGCAATTTTTAAGGTATTTAAGGCAGTCGGACTTAATGGTTGCGATATTGAAGCCTAAGTTATTGGCGGTTTCTTCAATGTAGTTTATGCAATTATAATTATTGTCGACTGCTAATATCTTATCACTACCTCTTGAGGCAAATTCGTATGCTATGTTTCCTGTTCCTGAAAACAAGTCTAGCACGTTTTTTTCTTCAAAGTAATACCTGTTTTGAATAATATTAAATAATGATTCTTTTGCTCTGTCGGTAGTTGGACGTACAGGTAATGTGCTGGGTGCCATTAACCTTCTTCCTTTATGTGTTCCTGAGATTATACGCATAGTATCTGTGTAAATAAACCGAAATATTTATGATCGGCTAAAGGGTTGAATTCAGTTGGAAAAGTAAACTGATGAGGTCTTTTTCCTAACTTTATATTTCTAATGTATTTGTACATTAAACTAAAAGATTCATCAGTATCTTCAATAGTACCAAATACAGTTACTTCAATACTGTCTGGGGAAAGCTTTAGTTGTTCAAAACTGAAAAGCACATAGTATAATAAATCTTCTTTGCTAGTATATTTAAATGAGTTATTAAATATTAGTTTATCACCGTCAAAGATAGTAATACCTACTTTTTGTTCGTTCAAATATAGGTATGCTTTTTTCTTTTCAGTATTTAACTGACTGTACTGTTGTATAAGTATGCTTTCCTGAGATTTGTATTTTGCCTTTGGAAAAAAGTTGCTTACTATAGTTAAAATACTTTCTGGAACTGAATAGATAAGGTGAGCCTTTTGCGAAACTATATTGTCAGCTAATACAGTGCCGTTAACTTTAGTGTTAAAAGCTAATAGGGTTTCGGCTTCCTCTTTTTTATAAAGTTTACTAGGTACTAAGGTGCTAGGGAAATTGACAAATGCTACTGACTGTGAGGAAAACTCAGCTTTTAAGATAGCGTCATTATTAATGATTTCAGTAATCTCTGTTGCTGTATTGTCTTTGGAAGCTAGTGGGTACTTTTTTGCATAATCGTAAGTAAAAGTAGTTGTGTTTAATAAACAATACGAAAAATGGTGAATCCCTAATTGTATGGACAGATGATATCTGCTGGCTAAGCCAATGTTAAAATTTTCTGTTTGTATATGAATTGGATTATTCTCCCCAGTTTCCATTTAAAGAAGCTTCATCCATTGATCCTACTTTTAGTAAGTTACCTAATTCAAAACTTTTATTTTCAGCATCAAGTCCTGTAAAAACAGCACCGTAAGTTGTTGAAATTTCAAATACTTGTACCACTACCTTTCCTTTTTCAACCATACCAGCATCTACTGAATAATTTTTGTTAGAATGTGGTACATTAGTTAATGCTGATAAATCCAAAGGAAAGTTTTCATTCCTACTCGTTAGGTATGCATCATCAAACACAGTTTCTTTAGCCAATACATAGGCTGTGTCACGGCTAATTATTCCAAGTTCTAATGCTTGTGCATCAGTTAAAGTGTCAGGAGTTTCTCCTATTGCTTTAACAATAGCCATAGAATCGTTTTCTAAGAAATCAATTAAAGATTCAAAGTTATTTGAATAAGTGTTGTTTACTTTTTTGTAAGCAATTTGTACTTGTCTCAAATCTTTTAGTTTTTGTACATTTTCCGCTATTCTTACTTTGGCTACTTGCTGAAATTCTACTTCACTATTTATGCTGTTATATACAAAGTAAGCGAGTATAATATTTAAAGGAATAAGTATAAGTGCAATCTGTTTTGCTTTCATAGTAATTATTTTTGTGATGCAAATTTACAATTTTTGCTGATATAACTATAAAATGTTTTTTCTTTGTAAAAAATTTTATCATGAAACGATTACTCTCAAAATTAATTTTCAAAATATATGGTTGGAAAATTATAGGTGTATCTACATATCCAAAAAAATGTATGATTGTAGCTGCACCACATACTTCCAATTGGGATTTTTTTATTGGCAGATGCTATGCATATGTTATTGATATACATCCTAAGTATCTGATTAAAAGTGAACTTTTCCTACCTATTTTAGGAACGCTTATTAAGTGGAATGGGGGTATTCCTGTTTACCGTAAAGCCAAGCATAATGTAGTTGACCAAGTGGTGGAGATGATAAATAGTAGTAATGCTATTAACATTGGGATTGCTCCTGAGGGAACAAGAACTAAGGTTGAAAAGTGGAAAACAGGTTTCTACCATATAGCTGTAAAAGCCAATGTACCTATTTTGTTATTGAAAATGGATTATGAAAATAAGGAAGTAGGTATTATCTGTGACTTTATGCCTTGTGGCGATTTTGAAAAGGACATGCTTTTTATTCAAGAAAAATACATGAATGTTAAAGGGAAGATACCTGAATATTACAATCCTAAGATTTACTAAATAAATGTTTTGAAAAAATGTTGAAAACCCTAAATGAATTTTGCATTTGGCGGCTTAAAACTCATTTCTAAAAACTATCTTTGCACCATAAAAACTATAAAATATGTCATCACAGGCAACACTTACTTTAGCTACCCTTGAACAAGCCCAGGAAATGGGATTGCGTCCAGAAGAATTTGATAGAATCATTGAAATTTTAGGAAGAACTCCTAATTTTTGTGAATTAAGTATTTTTGGGGTAATGTGGTCAGAACATTGTTCTTACAAAAATTCAATTGTTTGGCTTAAGACATTACCAAAGGAAGGACCTCACATGCTCGTTGAAGCAGGTGAGGAGAATGCAGGATTGGTTGATATCGGTGATGGTTTAGCATGTTGTTTTAAAATTGAATCGCATAATCATCCATCTGCTTTGGAGCCTTATCAAGGTGCTGCAACAGGTGTTGGTGGTATTAACCGCGATATATTTACTATGGGTGCTCGTCCAGTAGCCCAGTTAAATTCACTTAGGTTTGGTAATGTTGAGTTAGACCGTACTAAATGGTTAGTGAAAGGAGTAACTAAAGGTATTGGTGATTATGGTAATGCTTTTGGTATTCCTATTGTTGGTGGTGAGGTTTTCTTTGATGATTGTTACAATACAAACCCTTTAGTAAATGCATTTTCAGCAGGTATTATGAAGAAAGGGGATATGATTTCTGCTACTTCATCAGGTGTTGGTAACCCAGTATTTATTGTAGGTTCTCGTACAGGTAAAGACGGAATTCATGGTGCTTCATTTGCATCAAAAGATATATCAGCAGATTCAATTGATGATTTGCCAGCTGTTCAAGTTGGTGATCCTTTTCAAGAAAAATTATTGTTAGAAGCTACTTTGGAACTTGCTAAGACGGATGCAGTGGTTGGAATGCAAGATATGGGAGCGGCAGGTATTACTTGCTCTACTAACGAAATGTCAGCAGCAGGGAAACACGGTATGGATTTGTGGTTAGAGAAAGTACCTACTCGTCAGAATGATATGAAAGATTGGGAAATCCTACTTTCAGAATCACAAGAAAGAATGTTGGTTGTAGTAGAAAAAGGAAAAGAAGATATTGTAAACGCTATTTTTGATAAGTGGGATTTATCATGTGAAGAAATAGGTGTGGTTACAAAAGGAGAAAGAGTAAAATATTATATGAATGGCGAATTAGTTGCGGATGTACCTTGTGATGATTTAGTATTAGGAGGTGGAGCGCCAGTTTATCACAGAGAGTATACTGAACCTGCTTATTTTGAGCAGTGGAAGAAATTTAACATTGATAGTATAGCAGAACCTACTGATTTAGTTGAGGTTGCGAAATACTTAGCAGGACACGAAAATATTGCTTCAAAACGATGGGTTTACGAGCAATATGATTCTATGGTCGGTACAGTAAATATGAGTACTAACTACCCAACTGATGCAGCTATTGTAAACCTAAAAGGAACAGATAAAGCTTTGGCTATGACAGTAGATTGTAATGCCCGTATGGTAAATGCTAACCCTGAGGAAGGTTGTGCAATGGCAGTTGCTGAGGCAGCTCGTAATATTGTGTGTTCTGGTGGTGTGCCTTCAGCAATTACGAATTGTTTAAACTTTGGTAATCCTTATAATCCTGAAGTGTACTGGCAGTTTGTAGGTGCAATTAAAGGAATGAGTAAAGCATGTTTGAAATTTAAAACTCCTGTAACGGGTGGTAATGTAAGTTTCTATAATCAGTCGGCTATTAAAGGTACTGAAGTACCTGTATTCCCAACACCAACTATTGGTATGTTAGGTATTGTTGAAGATAAAAAACACATTACTTCTTTAGCCTTTAAAGGCAAGTCTGATTTAATTTACTTGATAGGAGATAGTATAAACGATATTTCTTCATCAGAATATTTAGCGTCATATCATGGGTTTAAGGAGTCATCAACACCTGAGTTTGATTTAGATATTGAATATGATATGCAACAAACCCTTATTAGCCTTATCCGTAAAGGAACGATAGAGTCTGCACATGATGTAGCTGATGGTGGCTTGTTTATGACTTTACTAGAAAGTTCATTCACTAATAACTTAGGATTCGAAATTATAGGGAGTTCAGAAGTAAGAGATGATGCTTTTCTATTTGGTGAAGCGCCATCAAGAGTTGTTGTTTCAGTTACTGAAACAGGAGAAGATGCCTTTTTAGATGCTTTGAAAGATAGTAAAACACCATTCATGTTGTTAGGACATGTTACTCAAGGTAAATTGGTTGTTGATGATAAAGACTTTGGTAAAATTGGTGAATACAAAGAAATATATAATAACTCATTGGCTGAAAAGTTGATGAAATAGATTTGAAACTAGTTACTAGTTATTAGAATTTAAAGCCGAGCATTTGCTCGGCTTTTTTTATGTTATTACAAGTAAAATTTGTTATTTATTCTATTGATTTCCTTAACTTTCAAGAATAAGAAGCTGGTCTTAATTTACTAAAAAGCAAAAATTAACTTAGCATTAAGTTGCCGTGCAGTAAGGTAATTAGGTACTGCATATTCACGCCCGCTAACATCAGCTACCCAAAGGTAGGAAACCGTATTGTTAATATCCAGTAAGTTAAAAACCTCTGCACTTACCCAAATGCTATTAAAAGTATTTAACCATTTAAGTTTACTCTTTTTATCAGCTGCTTTTAGTACTGCCGAAAAACCAATATCTACTCTCCTGTAATTAGGAATTCTAAGAACATCTTGGTATTTTTTTCCGTTAGGAGGGCCAAAAGGCAAGCCTGTACCATATATTAAATTCAAATGCATTTTGTATTTTGGTTTTCCGGGTATATAATCCTGAAAAAACATGGAAAAGTTTACTCTTTGGTCGGTAGGTCTAGGAATGTAGCCAGCCTCAACTGTATTTCCGTTTGCATCTATTTTGGTATCTCCAACTATGTCTTCAGCTGTTTTCATTACGGATAAACTTGCCCAACTTTCCACTCCTGGAACAAACTCTCCATTTACCTTTATATCAATTCCTGTTGCGTAACCGTTCGACAAATCATTCGCTAGATATTGTATGCGGACATTATCCACTTTATAGGGAATTAGATTTTCCAAATCCTTGTAATATACTTCAGTTATCCACTTGAATGGTCGTCCCCATTTGTAAAAAAGATAATCGGCCGCTAATACATAATGAGTTGATTTTTGAGCTTTTATATTGGAGTTAAGCGTTCCTTCAGGAGTTCGTAATTCTTTGTAAAAAGGTGATTGGTAATAAATACCACTTGCAGCACGAAAAACAACATCCTTCTCCCATATTGGTGCATAAGCTAATGATGCTCTTGGGCTAAGTAATAGCTTTTCATTGTAAGTCCAATAACTTCCTCTTGTTCCTGCATTTACAGTAAGGTTGCCAATATCCTTAGATACTTGCATATAGCCTGAATTTCGATAGGATGATAAATTGATTTGAGTTTTTAAAAGCTCACTCATCACTATCTGTTGGTTAGGGTTGGAGGTAGGGTTGCCAATACTATCTGCCGGATGTGGAAAGTTGAAAAAAGCTGAATCAATTAAATTCCATTCAGATATTTTATCTTCAATTTCTTCTTTTTGCATTCTAAAACCCCAATCCACTTTTATTGCTTCTTTATTGTAGTTTCCTTTGTGCGAAAAATTAAGAACTCTAGCGTTAAGGCTATTTCTTGCATGATTGATGTATTTTCCAACTCCCCGGTCAAAAGCAACATCACCAAATTCATCCGAACCTAAATTATTTTCCAATTGGTACAACCAATATTCTCCAAGGATGTCAAAATTTTCTTGCTCAAAGGTTTGAAAAGCTGAGGTGGTAAATTGTAAATTTAGCTCGGTACTTGGCTGGTAGGTAGTGCTTAGTGCTCCAAAAAATGTTTCGTATTTATCAACTTCCTGTCCTTCAAAATAGATTCTGAGCTTTAGAGCTTCATTGATAGTCCCAAAGTCAGTATCTCTGTTTTCGGGTATCATGGTGTATTCGTTTTTGCTAATGTTCCCCAAAAAACTAATCTGCCAATCCGTATTTAACTCATAGTTGATAAAAGCTTGCAAGTCAGAAAATTTGGGTGTGTAATCGGCCTTAGTATCCATAGCATTAAAAAGATACTTACTGGTTTTATGCCTTGCACCTATCAAATAGGAGAGTCTTCCGTTTTTATTTGTGCCTTCAATATGTCCTGAACCTCCCAACATGCTTAGTTGTAAGCTAGCGGCTGTTTCTCTTGGGCGTTTGTAGGTTATGTCTAGTACGGATGACATCTTGTCGCCATACTTAGCTTCAAAACCTCCTGCTGAAAACTGAATACTTCCTACCATATCAGTATTTACAAAGCTTAAACCTTCTTGCTGCCCCGAACGCACTAAAAATGGACGATAGACTTCAATTCCGTTTACATACACTAGGTTTTCATCAAAATTACCACCCCTTACTGAATACTGTGAACTTAGTTCATTGGCCGAACTTACTCCTGGTAGAGTTTTAAGTATTGCCTCAATTCCGCCACTATTTCCTGGTAGAACACTAACATGTTTTGGTTTTATACGGCTAAAGCTTTTCTTTCTGCTTTTTTGATCGGTAACAATTACATCATCTAGTAAGGTGGAGGAGGATTGTAGTTGAATATTAAGGGTGTAAGTTTGCCCTTTCTTTAGCATTGGAATTCTTATTTTTTCAATATGATAACCAATAAAACTATAGCCAATAACTACTGATCGGTTAGCAGGAATTGTTAAACTATATAAACCATCAGATTCAGATATAACCCCAATACTTTTCCCTAAAACACTAATGTTAACAGCAGGTAAAATATTGTTTTCTTCATCAGTAATAAGTCCAGTAATAGTTTGGCTATATCCTAAAACGGAAAGTAGAAAAGTAAAAGTTAGTAAAAGCCTTTTGTGCATATTGGCAAAAATAGAATTATGTTGTGTAAATAACTCTAAAAATTAATAGTTATTATATTTATCTGAAAGCATGCAGTATTACTGCTGATTTTATCAGCAACTAGTTTAGCTTTATTGGTGTTGCTCCAAAAGCTTTGCTTTGACAGAAAAATAAAATCCCTAGCAAAATTAAAAGAGAAAAAATAAATAGTAAACTCAAATGCTTGAAACAGGCATATTCTGATTATGTTTGGAGAATTAAAGCGATAGATTAACATTGAAAAAAATACTACTGAATTGAATATGAAAAAAACACTTATTTTATGCACAGGAAACTCCTGTCGTTCACAAATGGCAGAAGGTTTAATTAGTAATTCTTTCCCTGAAATGCAAGTGTATAGTGCAGGAACAAAACCCGAAACAGTAAATCCTTTTGCTGTAAAGGCAATGGCCGAAATCGGAATAGATATTTCAAAAAACATTTCTAATCATGCTGATGAATATGCTCATATTGATTTTGATTATGTGTTTACTGTTTGTGATAACGCAAAAGAGATTTGCCCAATATATCCTAAAGCAAAACAATTAATACATCATAGTTTTACTGATCCAGCTGATGCAACAGGTACTGAGCAAGAACAGTTAAAAGTATATGTTGGCGTAAGAGATGAGTTAGCTACTTACTTTACATCCTTTTTTAATAATGAAAATTGACTTGGGTAAAAATCCCTGCTTCTTATTTACTAATCCCTAATAAGTAAATTCAGCTTTATAGTCCGTTGTGTTACCTACATTATCAATTACCTTTAAAGTAAAAATATGTTTTCCTTTGCTGATGTTTTTTTCAATATCAAATCGTAATAGATTACGCTTGTAATCATAATCCATAAGTATCCATTTGCCATCAATTTCTCCTCTGTATGATTTTATACCGCAATGCTTATCTTTTATTGTTAATTTAATGGTGGTTTGGGTATTAAATACTTTCCCTGGAAATATATTTACTCCTTTAATTTCAGGATTTGTTGTGTCAGCTACAATACAAAAATCCCCAAACTCCCTTACTTTTGTTTTTAGAAAACCATTTTCCCAAACCCCTCCTATGTGCCAATAGTTTCCTTTCATGTCAGTGGTTGCTATATACGTTTTGCTTTTTAGGGTGTCAGGTACATCAGCTTTAATGGAGAGCGTGTATTTTTTATGTACAGGTATATTGTTGAAATGAACTTGATGAATTTCTCCAAATACACCAGCAACAGAATCGGTAGTATTATAGCGAAACATTAAAGGTTCATATAGGGAGAATTCATCCATATGAAGTTCAATATTCTCTTTTTTAAAGATATTTACTTTGTTAAAGCTAAAAGGGATACTTATGCTGTCTTTTGGTATAGGGCACCTGTTAAGTAAAGGGTTGTTGGTCGATTTAATTTTAAAATCCAACTCAGATACATTGCCGTAAATATCGCCTACTTCTAAGGAAATTGAATGCGTTAATGTATCTTTAATACTTATTATCCCCTGATTTATTAAGTTGCTGTAATTTGTGAGTTTGTTATTGGGTAATATGTAACATCTATGGTATTTATTTTTACTCTCTTTTTTTTCTTTATAATCCACATGAGCATTAATATATCTACTGGTGCTAAAATCTAATTCGTCAACTTTAAATTGGTAACAGATGTTAGTGTCTACGCATAGTTTTATGCTATAGACTCCGTTTTTGTTGTAGCTATCATTTAACTTATCATAAGTAAAAATTCCTACAGCAAAAGCACCATTTATAGTAGGTGTTTCGTCAATTGAATATTTATCATCTTTTTTATTTATAGTAATAATTTTACTTTTTCTGTATCCATCAATAAGAGTGGTGTCTAAAGCATATATTTTTAGTTTCTTTAAGGTAGGAGCAATGTTGTCGGCAATATTAAAGCCAAATTGCAATGGATTTATTGGTCGTTCAGTTTGTGTATCTCTTATTTCAAAATGTAAGTGTGCACCATCACTTCCTCCACTATTTCCTGAAAGTGCAATAAACTCTCCCTTATTTACAGTTAAAGCATCTTTATTTGGATAAAAATTAATTTCAAAACTTTCTTTTTTGTAGTGTTCCTTTTTTACAATACTGTCAATTTTAGTGCTGAATTTTTTCAAGTGGGCATATACTGAAGTATGTCCTGTTTTAGGATGAGTAATGTAAATTGCTTTTCCGTAACCCCAAGTAGAAACTTTTATTCTTGATATATATCCATCAGCAATAGAATATACTTTCTGTCCTTCAACTCCTTGCGTTTTAATGTCAATACCTGCATGAAAATGATTACCCCTTAGTTCACCAAAAGTACCTGAAAGTAACATTCTAAAATCAAGTGGGGCTTGGTAGTCCTGTGCTTGTAGTAAAGTGCTTCCTAAAATTATGATTATCAATAATAAGGATGAAATTAATTTCATTTAAAAATGGATTTGATGGATAGTTAAAAAGTTCGGTAAATATAACAGCAAAATTATATTCAAAGTATATTTAAAATCCCTAAGTTTGTAACAATTATTTTCAAGTGAAGAATATTGTAAACAACATAGAAGTTAAGCTTGGAAAACTGATTGCTAAGTATCAGCAAGTCAAGCAAGAAAAGTTGATATTACAACAAGAAAATGAGGATTTTGTTTTAAGTTTGAAGTTAAAAGAAATAGAAATTTTAAACTTACAGGAAAAGGTAAAGCTCATGAATATCTCAAAATCGGTTGACGCTTCAAAGCAGGAAGTGAAGGAAACAAGACTAAAGATAAATGAGTATGTACGGGAGATTGATAAATGTATTGCATTATTAAATAAATAGAGTCAAACACAGTGGATAAGTTATCGATAAAATTACATATAGCGAATCGTATCTATCCAATGAAAATTGAGCGAAAGTCGGAAGAATTCATTAGGAATTCTGTTAAGAAAATTGAAGAGCGACTTAAGTTTTATGAGGAAAATTACGCAATTAAGGACAAACAAGATTTACTTGCTATGTGCCTTATTGAATATGCTTCAAAGTTTGAATCTGTAAGTAATAAAAAAGTAGTAGAGGATGATGGTTTAAGCGAAAAATTAGCTGAAATTGAAGCTTTGTTATCTAGTGATATATAAATAGTTCTTTTAAATAAAATAAATTTAATCCCGTATTAATGTTATTGTTAAACTCAACACTTAAAGTATTGGGGATTGACTTAATGTGTTAAAAACAGGCCTCAACCCGAAAGGGTTCTCAATTTGAGACAGTGGAAGTTTGCAATACGTTAGCAACCCTATCCATGTTTGAATGGAGTTTTTCAGTTTTTAGTACGGGATTTTTTAATTAATAAATAATCGAAAATGATAGAAATAATTATAGCAGTAGTTGGGATTTTAATTGGAGGTGGAATTGCTTTTTTTGTTGTAAATAGCAAAAATAATGGCAAAGCAAAATTAATAGTTGAGGAAGCACAAAAGAATGCTGAGCAAATAAAGAAAGAGAAAATTTTACAGGCTAAAGAAAAGTTTATCGAGTTAAAATCTGAGCATGAAAAGGTTATTAATAAGAAGAATAATGATATTAATAATGCTGACCAAAGGGTAAAGCAAAAGGAAAATACGCTTAACCAAAAGTTGGCTGAAGTAAACAGAAAGGATGCTGAATTTAAAAAAGATAAAGCAACAATTGATCAACAAAGGTCAGTGTTAGATAAAAAACAAGCTGAGCTTAATAAATCACATAAATTACAAGTTGAACAGTTAGAACAAATTTCAAACCTTTCAGCTGATGAGGCAAAAAAACAATTGGTAGAAACCTTAAAGGATGAGGCGAAAACTGAAGCTTTATCTATTGTAAATAATACTATTGAAGAAGCAAAACTTACTGCAAAGCAAGAGGCAAAAAAGATTGTTATTCAAACTATCCAAAGAATAGCAACTGAGGAAGCGGTTGAGAATTCGGTATCAGTTTTTAATATTGATAATGATGCTGTAAAAGGTAGAATTATTGGTAGGGAAGGGAGAAATATTAGAGCTATTGAGGCGGCAACAGGTGTTGATATTGTAGTAGATGATACTCCTGGAGCAATTATACTTTCTTGTTTTGATTCTGTAAGAAGAGAGGTGGCGCGTTTGTCTTTACACAAACTAGTTACCGATGGTAGAATACATCCTGCAAGAATTGAGGAAGTAGTGAAGAAAACTGAGAATGAAATTGAAGATGAGATTATTCAAATTGGTAAAAAAACAACTATTGATTTAGGAATTCATGGTCTACATCCTGAACTTATTAAAATGGTAGGTAGGATGCGCTACCGTTCTTCTTATGGTCAGAATTTATTACAGCATTCTCGTGAAACAGCTAATATGTGTGCGACTATGGCTGCTGAACTTGGTTTGAATACTAAATATGCAAAAAGAGCTGGGTTGTTACATGATATAGGTAAAGTTTCAGCAGATGATGCAGAAACACCACATGCTATTATTGGTATGAAACTTGCAGAGAAATATGGAGAGAAGCCTGAGGTTTGTAATGCTATTGGAGCTCATCATGATGAAGTAGAAATGACTTCATTAATTTCACCATTAATACAGATATGTGATGGAGTTTCAGGAGCAAGGCCAGGAGCAAGAAGAGCTATGACTGATCAGTATATTAAAAGAATTAAAGAGTTGGAAGAAACAGCTCTAGGATATCCTGGGGTGCTTAAGTCTTATGCTATTCAAGCAGGTAGAGAGCTTAGAGTTGTAGTAGAGAGTGAAAAAGTTACTGATGAAAAAGCATCAGAGTTAGCTTTTCAGATTTCTGATAAAATACAAACTGAAATGACTTATCCAGGGCAAGTAAAAGTAACTGTGATAAGAGAAACAAGAGCTATAAGTTACGCTAAGTAATACTTAATATTTAGGTAATAAAAAACCCACTCATTGAGTGGGTTTTTTGTTCTATGATCTATTGAGAATTATAAAGTAATAATATTGAATTCAGCCTCAAGGTTTTTAGCCCATTGATTAGTTTCTTCTTCATTTTCATAAGGACCAATAAATACTTGATAAATCTCATCTGAAAGGTTTGAGTTTTCAGGAAGGTAAAAGTAGTTGCATTTATATCCTTTTACTTTTAAATCATTCACCATTGCTTTAGCTGATCCCTCATCCGTTATTGAGTTTTTGGTACTTATAATAGCAATATTGTTTCCAATTAAGTTGAACTTATATTCTAACTGACTAGAAGCTAATTCTACTGGAGTTTCTTCTTCTGAAAAGTTTGGGACTAATGAGTTAAAATCAATATTTGTATATCCGTAAAAAATACCATATGCGACTGATCCAACTATTACAGTCCTTTTTACCCATGATAAATTCATAGGTTTACTTTCTTTTTTTGGAGCTTCATTCTTAGGAGTTGGTATTTCAATAACAGCTTCCCTTTGTTGTCTCGGAGGTACAGGTGTATCTTGTTTTTGTTTTATTTGGGCTAATCGTTCTTGAAGAATTCTTAGTTTTTCATCATTTTTTGTATCGCTCATAGTGTCTCTAAATTTGGATGCTAATATATTACTTATTCTTTACTGTCAACTAGGCAACTTTCAAAAATTACTGAAAGTTTTAAATTAGCAGATTTAATTTGCTTTGGGATTAAACTTTCTTCTGTAAATCCTGGAATAGTATTGATTTCAATAATATATGGTTTTTCATTCATAATTATATAATCAGTACGGCAAATCCCACTTAACTCCATTGCTTTGTAGATATCAGTTGTTAGTTTTTGTACTTCAATAGTTAGTTTTTCGCTAATTTTGGCAGGGGTTATTTCTTGGGATTTCCCTTCATATTTTGCTTGGTAATCAAAGAATTCATTTTCAGTTACTATTTCAGTAATTGGTAGCGCTTGTATATTGTTTTCACTATAATAAACTCCACAGCTTATTTCAATTCCATCTATAAATTGCTCAATGAGTACTTTATTGTCATGTTGCAGAGCACTATTAATTGCTTTTACTAAATCTTCTTTTTTCTTTACTTTTGATATCCCAAAACTTGATCCTGCTCCATTTGGCTTTACAAAACAGGGTAACTTAACGCGATCAATAATTTCTTGCTCAACAATGTCGTTTCCCTTTTCATATAAAAATGAGGCGGCACAACTAAATCCTAATTCTTTTAGTTTTTTATTGCATTCATATTTGTTAAAAGTTAAAGCTGAAACCTTAGCATTGCTTGATGTGTAAGGGATATTTAAGTTGTCAAAATATGGTTGAATTAAACCGTTTTCAGCAGGACTTCCATGCAGAGCCATGAAAACAGCATCAAATGAAATGCGCTTATTTTCTACTTGAAATGTAAAATTGCTTTTGTCGATATCAATTTTTATTTCATTGATAATGACAGTGAATTTATCATTTTTAAGATGAATAATATAGCCCTTAAATAATTCAGGATTTAAATGTTGTAATACAGTACTAGCACTTAGGATAGAAATATCATATTCAGCAGAATCGCCACCCGTTAAAATTGCAATATTTTTCATCTTATATATTCTAAAACAAAAGAACAAAATATTTATTGTTTATCAAACTCCTTTGCTTGCATAATTTTTATATTTGTAATTCGATATTCAATATGAAATACAAGATTTAGATGCTAGCTTTTCTTAAAGATAAAAGTTTTTACAAACACACTATCCTTGCCCTAATTACTTTAGTGTTGTTGTTTATTGGTTGGTTAAAGTATCTGGATTACTATACACTACATGATAAATACATTCAGGTTCCTGATTTTAATAATTTACCAATTTCAGCATTGGATTCTTTGGTTGAAGCAAATGATATTCGCTATGTAATTATTGATTCTATTTTTGATAAAAGGAAGGGGAAAGGAATAGTTGTTAAGCAAGATCCGCCTCCTTTAACTAATGTAAAACGAAATAGAAAAATTTATTTAATAATAAATTCTTTGCAGTCAAGGAGAGTAGAATTCCCTGATATTTATGATTTGTCATTGCGACAAGCCATAAGAAAACTGAATAAAAAGGGATTGGAAGTAGGGACTTTGGAATACCGAGCTGATATTGCAACTAATAAAGTATTAGATTATAAAATAAACGGTATAAAAATTGAAATTGGTCAAGAGTTGTATTATGGTGCAATTGTAGATTTAGTAATTGGTAAGGGCTTAAGTAAACAAAGTGTAATTGTACCTAATTTAGTTGGGTTGACTAGAGTAGAGGCAAATATTGTATTGAAATCAACTTCTTTAAATATTGGTTCTGAAATTTTTAAACGTTCTGTTGTTGATTCTTCTTCTGCTGTAATATATAAGCAATTTCCTGTAGGAAATGATGATAATACTTTGAATCTCGGTTCAGTAATTGATCTGTTTTTTCAAAAAATAAAAACAACTGATCTATAATGAGGATTCTTATATTAATAGCTATTCTATTTTCCTCTCCTATGTTAAATGGACAAGAGGTGCTGTCTGCTTTAGTAAGCAATCCTGTTTTAAATGGAAATAAGCTACTTGTCAATAAAAATAAGAGTGTAATCACTTTACCTTTTTTTGATGATTTTTCTTATAATTCGAATGTTGCTAATATTGATTTGTGGGAGCAAAGCAGTGTTTTTGTAAATAGTACTTACCCTATTAATCCTGTTACTATTGGTGTTGCAACTTTTGATGGTTTAGATGAATATGGGTTTGCAAGAAATTTTTTTCAAACTAATCCTTCATCTCCTTCAGATACTCTTCTGTCACAGGAAATTGATTTATCAGCTGTTGATACTGCTTATTTGATGTTCTATTTTCAAGGTAAAGGAATAGGAGATTCTCCACAACTTAATGATTCTTTAGTTCTTGAATTTTTCAGCAATACATTAGTATGGGAACAAGTTTGGTTCTCTTTTGGACAATCAATGCAAGAATTTGAAAAAGTAGTTCAGCTTATAAGTGACCAAAAATTCATGCACAATGCATTTCAATTTAGGTTTAGAAATTATGCTACAATTTCAGGTAATTTTGACCATTGGCACATTGATTATGTAAAAGTTGATGAGTTTTTAAATTCAAACGATACTATAAAATTAAATGATGTTGCTTTTGTGTCTGCTGCTACTTCATTTTTAAAAACCTATGAGCAAATGCCATGGACGCATTTTAAGAACAATGAGTTAGATGAAATGAATGATACGGCTTCTGTTCTGTTAAGAAATAATGGTGCCGGTATAAATGTAGATTATGAATACAATATTTATGAAAATAATATATTAATTGCTCATTACCCAACTTTAGGTATAAGTAGAAACGCGAGTATTTTTGATTATGATTCTATTGGAAATTTTGAATATAGAAATCCTCCAATTACAGTAAACTCATCTGTTTTCACTTCTTTATTTCCTGATAGTGTTTCTTTTAAAATGCAACACATTATCAGTACGGGTATTGATGATAATAAATGGAACGATACTCTTTGTTATATTCAGCAATTTAACTCAAGTTTTGCCTATGATGATGGAGTTGCTGAATCAGCTTACGGAATTAATACAAGTGGTGCTAAGTTAGCGTATCAATTTAAGTTAAATCGTCCTGATACCTTAAGGGCTATTGAAATGTATTTTCCTCAAATGTTAGATTCAGTAAATCATATTCCATTTTACCTTACAGTTTGGGATAATAATGTTGGGCAGCCAGGCTCAATTTTACATCAGCAAGAAGTGTATCCTAATCATACTGAAAATGGTGAATTTCATTATTATTATTTGGATTCTATTTTTCAAATGATTGGAACTTTTTATGTTGGTTGGGAGCAAACTACAGGTGATTTATTAAATATTGGTTTGGATAAGAACAAATCAGTAAATCAATTTATGTTTTATAATATTGGTTCAGGTTGGAATAATTCATCTTATCCAGGTGCTTGGATGATACGCCCTGTAGTAAGTATGGATGAGATTATCTTAGCACAAGATGAGATGAAAACGGGTGATTTTAAGCTGTATCCTAATCCTGCAAAGCAAGAATTAAATATTATTTTGAGTACAATAAATAATATAATTTTAATTTATAACCTACAAGGTAAATTAGTGAAGCAGAGTTTTGTTTCTACTACTAATTGTAAGCTAAATATTACTGATTTATCATCTGGAATCTATGTTGTAGAAGTGTGGAATAATAAAGTTAGGAATTTTCAAAAATTTATAATAGAATAAAATGGGAGAAACTAAAGAGTTTGAACACTATAATTTTGTTGCTGATAAAGGACAAAACCCTTTAAGGGTAGATAGATATTTACAAAATTTTGTTGAGTTTTCAACTCGATCAAAGATCCAGCAAGCTGTAAAAGCTGGTAATGTTAGGGTTAATAACGTGGTGGTGAAGTCCAACTATAAAGTAAAAGGAAATGATGTGGTGACGGTCGTTTATGATTTTCCTCAGGAAAAAAATGAATTATTACCACAAGATATTCCAATCAACATTATGTATGAGGATGATGATTTGTTAATTGTCAATAAGGAAGCTGGTATGGTTGTTCATCCAGGATTTGGAAACTATGATGGAACTCTAGTAAATGCTTTAGCTTTTCATTTCCAGAATTTGCCTAATATGGGAGAGGAGGATAGGCCCGGATTAGTGCATAGGATTGATAAAAATACTTCTGGAATTTTAGTGATTGCTAAAACTGTAAGAAGTATGACTACTTTGGCTAAAAAGTTTGAGGATAGAGATTTAAATAGAAAGTATATTGCATTGGTTTGGGGCGATGTAAAGGAGGAGGAAGGAACTATAACTGGACATATTGGTAGGAGTTTAAAAAACAGAAAAATAATGGATGTCTTTTCTGATGGAGAATATGGAAAGCATGCTGTTTCTCACTATAAAGTGCTTGAGCGTTTTGGTTACACAACTTTAATTGAGTGTAAACTAGAAACGGGTAGAACACATCAGATTAGAGCTCATTTCAAATTTATTGGACATCCTCTTTTTAATGATGAAGAATATGGAGGTGATCGTATTTTAAAAGGAACTACATTTACAAAGTACAAGCAGTTTGTACATAATTGTTTTAAAATCTGTGATAGACAAGCCTTACATGCAAAATCCTTAGGCTTTGCACATCCTACAACTAATGAAGATGTTTTATTTGATTCTGACTTAGCAGAGGATATGCAGCTGCTAATTGAAAAATGGCGTAAATATGCTAACCATCAACAGCTTTAAAATTTAGTGCTCTTTAATCGTATTGTAAACAGTATCTCTTTCTATTGGGGTGCGACCTACTGCTTTAATTAAAGCTACAATATCCTTAGTACTCATTGTTGGGTTTTGGTCTTCAACACCTGCCATAGAGTATATTTTAGTAGTATCATCAATTGTTCCATCAATATCATCTACTCCAAAAGCTAATAAGTTTTGTGTAGTTCTTTTTCCTATCATTGGCCAATACGCTTTTAAATGATCGAAATTGTCCATGAAAATTCTTGCAAAAGCATATAGCCTCACGTCATCAACAACATTAACTTCCTTTATGTGTGACATTTGGTTATTTCCATTACGGTATTTTAAAGGAATAAAAGTATTGAAGCCATTGGTTTTGTCTTGCAGATTTCTTAACCTACTCATATGGTCAACAATATGTTTAGGTTCTTCAATATGGCCATATAGGATTGTTGCATTGGAAGGCATTCCTAAGTTGTGAGCAGCTTCATGTATTGCTAACCATTGCTCTGCCGTACATTTATCTTTACAGATTATATTTCTTACTTCTTCATCAAAAATTTCGGCACCTCCTCCAGGTAATGAACCTTGTCCCGCTTCTTTTAGCATTGACAATCCTTCAGTGTAGCTTACTTTAGCTTTTCGGCACATGTATTCTAACTCAACAGCAGTAAATGCTTTTACATGTATGTCAGGGCGTAATGCTTTTATCTTTTTGATAAGTTCAATAAAATAATGTAAGCCCATTTTTGGGTGTACCCCGCCTACAAGGTGAACTTCAGTAATTTCTTTCCCTTCATATTTTTGTAGGATTTCAACCATTTCATCAATGGTGTACTCCCAAGCTTCTGATTTTTTACTCAATAACCTTGAATAAGAACAAAACTTACAATCAAAAACACAAATATTAGTAGGTTCAATATGAATATTTTTGTTGAAGTAAGTTTGGTTTCCATTTCTTGTTTCTCGAATAGCATTAGCTAGTGTGCCTAAAAGAGAAATTGGAGCCTCTTTATAAAGCTTAACTCCTTCTTGTTCAGTTATTCTTTCTTGATTAATTATTTTCGTAACAATTGGTTTTAAACCACTATCCAACTGTTCAAGAATCAGGTTAGTTTGTAGCATTATTTAGTAAGAATAATTTTTTCAATATGTGTTCCTTTATCAGTATTGATATTGATAAAGTAAAATCCATTTTTATAAGATGATAAATCAATAGTATTTGCTGAAAAATCTTTAATAAATAATATTTCTTTACCAATAATATTTGTAATACTTAAAGTGATAATTTTATCAGCTGAAGCAATATTTAATTTTCCATGTGTTGGGTTAGGGTAAATATCTAGGTTTTCTAACTGATTATTATTTAAACTTGTTCCAACTGACCCATTACAATTCACACTTACAGTTGAATTTTTTAGAGAAGAACGGTAACCATTTAATGTAGCATTCATAACACCTATTTGACCATTGGTAAACATCCAAGAAGTATTAGAATATGCCATAAAATTCTCATCCATATCTAGAACATCAGTATTAAATGCGTTAGCGTAGCTTAAATCATTACATGTATTGTTGTTAGTACTTGATATAACATTTCCAAAGTAAATATCTTTTGCAGCAGGAGTGTCATCAACATTACCATTATCATTATCACAACATTGTAAGGTTCCTTGCGGACCATCGCAGGGACCCTGACCATTCCAAGAAGCTTCAGCAAAGGTGTGGTTTAGTCCTAAGTAATGTCCTATTTCATGAGTTGCAGTTCTTCCATCACTACTTGATGAAGCAACTCCAATAGTCCCGAAATATTGATAGTCAATTACTAATCCATCTTTCCAAGCATTCCAATTTGGTAGTCCTGGTAAGTAGGCATATCCTAATGTTACTCCTCCTCCTCCAGCGTTACTCAGGTTACATACCCAAATATTTAAGTAGTTTGAAGGATCCCAAGCATCTTTCCCTAGCGTTGAAGTTTTCTTCATGTCATTACTTTCAGTATCAGCATCAAAAGATAGTTTTGTAGTTGGAGTTCTTGTGATTCCACTTGTAGAATTCCCATCAGGATCAATAGTTGCTAGGCAAAATTTCATATCAGGATTTCCCCAATAATTTAAGAATGTATTTCTTGGTGGATTTGGATATTCAGGATTAGTTTTACTGTAATCTTCATTCAATACTCTTAATGCATCTTCAATCTGTGCATTAGAGATATTATTTCCTTGTCCTATTTGTGTGTAATTTGATCTATGAACAATGTGAACAACTACAGGGATATTAATTGTAATTTTTTCTTGTGAATCATTTTGCAGCCATATTTTGTTTTCTGCAATTACATTTGCTCTTCCTTCAGCATAATCAGGGTTACTAATAAGTTCCTTTTCAGCTAATGAAGTAGATATACATTTTTTTAAGTTTTCTTGAGCAGTAATCTGTAAGTTTAGGAGTACAGAGAAAGAGAGAATTATTATTTTCATTTTTTAATTATTACTTTTTGATTATATTGTTTTTTATTTGTTTCAATTAATATTTGGTAAACACCATTATTTAAACGACTTAAATCTATTTTGTTGTTTACTATTCTAGTAGATAAAACAGTTTGACCGAGGTTATTTAAAATGCGCGCGAATATAGGAGTATTGTTGATTGCTAAATTATCATTTATCCATAAGGTTCCATTAGTTGGATTTGGGTGTAATTTAAAGTTATTATTCTTTTCATGTACTATTGTATTACCAAGACAAAAATATGATGTATCAGTAAAAGTAAATGGTGCGTTTTGTATGTATTGATTATTTCCAATACTAGATGAGATTGTAAAGCTTCCATTTCCAAAATTGCAACAAAATCCATCTCCCTGACTATCATTAATTACAAATTTATAACAATCGTAGGCTAAGCAATAGATACTTTGATAAAGTGTATTGTTTGTTAAACTATCTCCACTATCTATAATGTTATTATTATCATCAAGCAATACCCAAGAAGTTTCTAATGCATAATTATCAGTCATAAAATTTAGCTGAACTTGTTCTCCATTGATAGAGGAAAAAATTATTGACTCCTTATCATTGCTTGGATTTATGTCTGTAGAATTGTTAGGGTATTGGGTACTAACATTTAATAAGTGAGAAGTACCTGTACTGCTTAATGCTGAAAGCAAAATAGTGTCTTGTTCATTAGTTTGAAGATCTCCGTTCCAGCTATAATAGATGTTGTTATTATTGTTGATGTTGTATTTAATAGTAACAGAATTCAAGTTAGTAAGTCCATAATTTTTAAGAACTACTTTTGGGTAAATAGGGCTTGCGCAATTTGAGTTCAGATTATTTGGTTCTATAATGGAAATAATTCCTGCATCACTGTTGGGAATAGTTGTAGGAACACAACCATTAGAGGTAAGTAAGCCAGTTCGCCAATTACTTATGCTTGACCATATTCTATCCTTTTGTCCCTCAGTAAATGAATTCATGCAGGCATCATTAGTGTAGTCCATAAAGTTCATAAACATATCGCCTGTGTTACTACAGCTTATATAAGGGTGTATTTTACAGCCAAAGTTTCCTTGTTCTTGTATTGGAGTATCGTTTACATAATCGTTACCACAACTATTGTCTCCCCAAGTATGATATAGGTTAAACCAATGTCCAACTTCATGGGTGGCTGTACGCCCTAAATCATATGGGTATATTGCAGTTCCTATTGTTCCGAAATGCTCAAAATCAATAACTACTCCATCAGTATTGGTGTCACCTGCTGCAGGAAATTGTGCCCAGCCAAGTATTCCACTTTCTATTTCGGCTACCCAAATGTTTAAGTATATTTGAGTGTTCCAGGCAGTACTTCCTCCTAGTGAATCATAATAAATTGCATCTCCGAAAAGTGGAAAGAAATTAGTAGTAGTTTGCTTTCTTATAATACCATTAGTTGGATTTCCGTTAGGAGATTGTTGCGCTAAACAAAAGTTAACTTGAGTGTTAGATACTATTGGTAGAAAATCAGCAGGTGTATTAAAGGCATCAGCATTGGTTCGCGTAAAATCCTCATTAAGTACATCTAGCTGACTTTGAATTTGAGCATTTGAAATGTTTTCGTTTCCGTTTTTATAAACTATATGTACCACAACTGGTATAGTAGTATTTATTCCTTTTTGAATTTGGAATTTTGTAGTTTGATTCTCTAATTTTAAACGACTTTTTTTTGCTTCAGGGTTTGTCTTATAGTATTTGTTGAGAAGCAAATTACTTCCGCAATTCTTTTCTTGTGCGAAAAGAATTGTACTTGTGAAAAGAAATAAAAAAAATAGTTGTTTCAAAATTAAGATTTAGGATTGCAAATTTACTGAAAAATCATTGATTAATCACTACCAATAAATTCATTGTCAGTTAGGGTTTTTAAATAGGAAACTAAATCTATTTTTTCTTGGTTTGACAATTGCAAACCAACGCCTAATTTTTTCATTAATGGATCAACAGTTGTTGAATATTTCCCTCCAGAATCATAATGTTCAACAACTTCTTCTAAAGAAGCAAACCTGCCGTCATGCATATAGGGTGCGGTCATCTCAACATTTCTTAAGGTAGGTGTTTTAAACTTTCCATTATCTGAAGCGTTTGATGTAACTTTAGCTCGTCCAAGGTCAGTAAAAGGCTCATTGTCCAATCCGTTATTATGAAACAGATTATCCATAAACATATTTGTGCTATGACAATGAAAGCAATCTCCTTTTTCTGTGTTAAATATAGCATATCCATTTAATTCTGAAATAGTAAGTTGTTCTTCATTTTTTAGATACCTGTCAAGTTTACTATTTGTAGAGATAAGGGTTCTCTCGAATTGAGCAATTGCTTTCACTATATGAATTGAATCAATATAATTAATGTTAAAAGCCTGCTTAAATAGAAAAGGATAATTACTATGGGAATTCAGTTCTAGTTCTACATTCATCCAGGTATTATGCATTTCAATAGAATTAGTAACTGGTTCAAATGCTTGCTCTTCTAAAGTTAAAGAGCTGCCATCCCAATTAAAACTTGTATTCCAACCTATATTTATTAATGCAGAGGCGTTTCTATTGCCTTGAATATTATCAATTCCTGTGCTAAATTGAATAGGGTCTGAAAAAGAAAAATTTTGTTGATGACAATTTATACATGCTTGAGTTTTATCGGCGCTTAGTATTGGATCCCTAAATAGTTTTTCTCCTAAAGCAATTCCCTCAACTGTCATTGGATTGTCGAATGGTATTTTCATGTCAGGAAATCCGTATGGAGTTTCAATAACATATGGAGTAGTATTAAAATAGTTGCAACTTTGATCTTCAGTTATCGCATTTGGATTGTAATTTATGGCAATATTATCAGTACATCCACTAATAGGTGCTAAATCTTTTTTGCAAGAAATAATTAAAATTGTACCTAATAGAAGATATATCAGACTTTTCATACTTACTTATCTATAGTAACTGAGAAGACATCTGTGTTTCCATTCATTTGAATATTCATTTGTATCATCATATTCATCATTATTCCCATTCCATAACTAGAAAATTCTATCTGGTTGGGGGAGTTGTACCAATTGTTTAATTCCATATTTATATTTGCAGATACATTCCCTAAATCATTATCTACTGTTAAAGAAATGTTTTCTACATAATTAAATGAATAATCAGCTCCCATAGTACCTCCTGTATGTGTATTATAGAATGTTGAATCATTATTATAAGCTCCTTCAAATTTCATGTAATGATACCCTCCTCCATTTGGTTCTGGCCAATACATTGTTGTATGAAAATCCTCATTTACATATTTGTTAGAAATATTTCTAGCAGTATCGAGCCCCATGTCAAATGAGATTGATGTATAATCATTATTAGGAACATCATTATAGGTAAAGCTAAAAGTTGATTCATCAGAGATGTCAATAAAATGAACCTCATTTAATAATAAGCTGTTGCCATTTTCTGAATGTAAAATAATGTCAGATATAAGGTATTTTAGAGTCTGAATATCATAATTTTCCTCAGCTTCATTAGTGTAAATCATACTATTAGTTATTAATTCTGAATCATCAACTGAATGAGTAAAATTGATAGTTAAGTCTGTTTTTATAGCTTTGTCTTTATCACAAGATGTAAATAGGAATGCTATTGCGGAAATAAGTAGAAGTGTCTTTTTCATTATTATTATTTATATGCAAATTTAGGAATTTTTAAGAATATAAAATTGTTTCCACTCATACAATAAATACTAATCTTATGCAGTCAAATATTGATGGTAAATTCCATGCGCCAGTATTGTTATTTTAAAAACTAAATATTCATCTTTGCTTTTCATGTTTAGTCCTTTAAAATACATTGATGTTATTTTGCCTTTACCACTTAAAGGTACATTTACTTATAGTACCGATCAAGAGGACTTATTAGTGGGGCAGAGAGTAGTAGTTCAGTTTGGGGTGCGAAAATTGTATGCTGCTATTATAAAACAGGTGCACGATAGAAAGCCAAGTAAATATGAAGCAAAGCCTCTTTTGGCTGTTTTGGATGAACCTCCTGTTGTAAATAGTATTCAGCTTAAATTTTGGGATTGGATAGCTTCCTATTACATGTGTAACTTGGGGGATGTAATGCATGCAGCTTTACCTTCTTCCTTAAAGTTGGCTAGTGAATCCAAGGTGATTGTGCATCCTGATTTTGATGGAGATATTGAACACTTGAAACCAGAAGAGAATTTGCTATTGAATGCACTTAGCCATCAAGAAGAGTTAAACATAGCTGAAATAGCTAAACTGATTCCGATTAAAAATATTTTTTCCTTTATTAATGAACTTATACGTAAGGAAGTGGTGCAGATAAAAGAGGATTTGCACGATAAGTACAAAGAAAAAGTAGTTAAAATAGTCCGCTTTATATCGAGTGATGAATTATTAGAAAATATAAAGTTAAGTGCTAAGCAGTTGGAATTTGTTAAAACTTATCAGCAGTTAAGTACAGCAAATCCTACTAAAAAATGGATAGTTGCTGACTTGTTAAAACAAGTAGGATTGAGTAGAGCTATTTTTAATGCTTTAGTGAAAAAAGAAATTTTTATAATTGAACAAGAAGGGATAAGTCGTTTGTTAAAATCGAGCCAGGAGTTAATTGAAGATAAGCAGTTGGCGGATTTTCAGCAAAAAGCCTTGCAAGAGATTGAGTTAGCTTTTAAAGAAAAGGAAGTATGTCTTTTGCATGGTGTTACTTCATCAGGAAAAACAGAACTATATATAAAGTTAATTGAACAGCATTTGAAACAAGGGAAACAGGTATTGTATTTGTTACCTGAAATTGCTTTGACTACCCAAATTATTAAGCGTTTGCAAAAACATTTTGGGAATAAAGTGGGGATTACTCATTCTCATTTGAACAATGGAGAGCGGGTTGAAGTTTGGAAAGCAGTACAGGAGCAGGATAACAAAAAAATGAAATACCCAATTATGTTGGGGGCTAGGTCAGCTTTGTTTTTACCATTTAACAATTTAGGACTTATAATTGTGGATGAGGAACATGATTCTTCCTTTAAACAACATCAGCCTGCACCAAGATATCATGCTAGGGATGCCGCTATTTATTTAGCTCACTTGCATAAAGCAAAAGTGTTATTGGGTTCAGCCACACCTTGTGTGGAAAGCTATCATAATGCCAAAACAGGAAAATATGCTTTGGTTGAAATGCACACTCGTTTTGCTGGTATTGCTCTGCCAAAAATCCAAACGATAGATATACGCAAAGCCCATCTTAAAAAACAGATGACCCAGCAGTTTGCACCCAAAATGCTAAGTGCTATTACCGAAACTTTAGAAGCAGGAAAGCAAGTAATTTTATTTCAAAATAGGAGAGGGTATTCACCAGTGCTTAGTTGTGGTACTTGTGCGTATACGCCTAATTGTAATGCTTGTGATGTGAGCCTGACTTATCATAAATGGAACAATCAGTTAAAATGTCATTATTGCGGATATACTGAGCAAGTGCCAGAGTTTTGTCCGAGTTGTACGGCTAATGATTTTTCAGACAAAGGTTTTGGTACTGAGCAGATTGAAGAAAGTTTGAAGGATTTGCTACCCACTTATGTAACCAAGCGTATGGATTATGATACCACAAGGGGAAAAAATGCACATCAGCAAATAATTACTGACTTTGAACAGGGGAGGATTGACATACTGGTAGGAACACAAATGGTTACTAAGGGTTTGGATTTTGATAATGTAGCTTTGGTGGGCATTTTGAATGCAGATAGCATGTTACATTTCCCTGATTT
>Ga0209482_1000102_pt1 | contig 71241 bp, 55 predicted proteins | sample CoawatmetaG10DNA_FD_187512 | JGI IMG/M metagenome (GOLD analysis project Ga0209482, IMG submission 187512) | Marine microbial communities from the West Antarctic Peninsula - Coastal water metaG104-DNA (SPAdes) (version 2) | ecosystem: Environmental > Aquatic > Marine > Coastal ...
ACTCTACAGTATATAGGAACCATCCCAGTTTTCTTGGTTAATGCTTTTCTTGCAAAAAAGCTTACAAATAATTGTTTTTTCATCTTACAAATTTATTAAATTATACAATACAAAATGCATTTAATAAATTGATTATCAATAAGTTATCTTTAAAGATATAATCTAATATATTTTTAAAAATATGAACTTACTGATATAAAGTGATGTAATTTTCGATCATAAAAAAAGAAGAAAATTTTTACGCCCAAAATTTGCACCAGAATTTGCACCGTTTTACATTTCTTTTGGTGGCTTTATCTGATAAAAGGGGGTAAAAAATTATTTTATAAAATAACTTCTAAATCTTATGTTCTTAGGCTTGGTAATCAGTGTGATACCCCGAAAATCGTTGATTTTCGGGGGGAAAATTGTCGGGGTAGCAGGATTCGAACCTGCGACCTCCTGCTCCCAAAGCAGGCGCGATAACCGGGCTACGCTATACCCCGAAAAAATTGGAATGCAAAAGTATACTTTTTTTACAACCACAAATAAAAAGTTAACTTTTTATTTTGCGGAGAGGAAGGGATTCGAACCCCCGGTACCCGTAAAGGCACAACTCCTTAGCAGGGAGCCCCGATCGGCCACTCTGGCACCTCTCCAATATTTTCATAACAACTGAAATGAACTTTTTTTTTGGATTGCAAATGTATACTAATCTATATTTATAGCAAATATTATTAAGTAATTATTTAAACAATATTTTTAGCACTATTTCTCTTATTATTTTTGCCAAATGTTATATTTGCAGACAATTAAATTTAATTATGATTAAAAAATTATTTATAACTCTCTTTGTATCAGTAATATTAGTCTCTTGTGTAAAAAAAAGAGACCTTTCTCAAAATACAGTAATTGCACACATAACTGTTCAACCTGATGGATTGCACCCTTTCAATGACAACTCTGCGATAAGAAGTTATATATTTAACTACACTCAAAAGACACTCATAAAATTAGATATTGAAAGTTTGGAGTACATCCCATCACTTGCTAAAAATATGCCTACTGCTTCTGAAGATAATTTATCATTTCAATATGAAATCAAAAAAGGAGTATTATGGGATGATGGAACAGAACTAAATGCTGAAGATGTTGCATTCTCAGTAAAACTAATGCTTTGTCCGCTTACCAATAATGCACAAATAAGAAGCAATTACACCACTGTAATTAAAAGTATTGAACTGGACCCAAGCAATCCTATGAAATTCATAATGCATGCACAAAATATTCATTGGGATAATAAATTTATTTTTTCAGAAATATTTATTCAGCAAAAAAGTTTGTGGGACCCTAAAAAAATACTAGACAATGTTTCTTTTAAAAATTTATTATCAGAAAATTTTAATGAAACAGAAGAATTACAAGAATGGTTTAACTCATATAATAATGCAGACAATAGCTACAAACCCCAGCTTTTAGTTGGGCTTGGTGCATATCAAGTTACTCAATGGGAAGCAAGCCAGTACATTACTATAGAAAAGAAAAAGAAATGGTGGGGAGGTAATGATTCCTCAGTATATAGCAAAGCCTACCCTGAAAAAATTATTTTTAAAATTATTACAGAAGATGCATCTTCTTATCTTGCACTTAAAAATCAGGAAATTGATGTAACAACTAGAATTGGTACTGTCAAACTAATGAAATTACAAGAACGGGAGTATTTTAATGATAATTACGATTCTGACTTTCTAGATCAATATTCATTTAGTTATATGGGATTAAACATGAAACCCGATGGAATAAAACAAAAACCATTTTTTGTTGATCAAAAAGTAAGAAGAGCTATGGCCTATCTTATTCCAATTGATGAAATTATTGAAGTAATGATGCATGGAAAAGGAAGTAGACAAGCTTCATTAATTTCTCCACTTAAAAGCACTTATAATGATACATTAAAATTAATTCCTTTAGATATTGAAAAAGCAAAAGAGTTACTAACTGAATCAGGATGGGTAGATACTGATGGAGATAATATCAGAGATAAAATGATTAATGGTGTTAAAACTCCATTCTCTTTTAAATTAAGTTATATGAGTTCACCAATATCAAAAGAAATTGTATTGATGATAAAAGAAAGTATCTATAAGGCCGGAGTTGTTGCTGAGCCTACTCCGATGGATTTTACACTATTTTATAAAAATGCTATGGACCATAACTTTGATGGCATGATGGGTGGTTGGGGAGGGAGCGCATCATACTCAAATCCTATGCAACTATGGCATACTTCATCATGGGTAACAAAAGGATCTAATTTCTGTGGGTTTGGTGATGCTGAAAGTGATGCTTTAATTGAACAAGCAAACCTTACTCTTGATAAGGAGAAACATAATAATGCACTTCTTAAATTACAAGCTAAAGTATATGAAGACCAACCTTATGTTTTCCTTTATGCAACAAAGAGAAAATTCGCAATACACAAAAGATTCAACAATAGAGGAATGTATTTTGAAAAGCCAGGAGTTATGATTCAAAACTTAGAATTAAAAACTGCTTTTTCTTCGAAAAATTTAACAACAACTGACGGGAAATAAAACAAACAACTATGTTCAAATACGCACTCAAACGAATATTAACCTTCATCCCTATGCTAATAGCTATTTCACTATTATCTTTTGTGATTAGTATTAATGCACCTGGAGACCCTGTAGAACGTCTATCTAAAGCAGCAGGAAATGAAGGTTCAGCCGAACAACAATCAGGAGCTTCCAAAAAGATAAAACAAGAACTAAGAAAGAAACTAGGATTAGATTTACCTATTTTTTATTTAAGCGTTACTGATTTAGCTGCTTCTGACACTCTTTACAAAGTACAAGACAAATACCACAAAGCTAACCTTGAAGCACTTACGCATCAAAGTGGGAATTGGCCAGCTATATCTGAATATTACTTAAGTTTAATTGCTTTACAAAAAGCACATCAGCAAGTTGACGCAAAAGAAATTGTCGCGAACGATACTTCATTATCTTTAAACACTGTGAATGAGGCAACAAATCAATTTGGTTTTGAAATTGGGAGTTTACTTGAAACTTCTGACAAAACATTAGTGCCATTGAAATTTGAAAAGATGAATGGCTTACTCCAAAATCACGTTTTTTTATCCAATTTAAAAGCTCCATTATTTAATGTAAAGCAATCAAGAGAAGACCTGTTCACTAATTCAACAAGATGGAAAACTTATATTCCTACCATTAGTTGGTATGGTGGGAAAAATCAATATCACTTATGGCTATTAGGAAATGGTAAAGATAGAAAGGGATTGTTAAGAGGTGATTTTGGAATTTCCTATATTGATAGTCAACCTATAGAATCTAAAATTTGGCAGAAAGTTGGAATATCATTTTCTTTGTCTATTATCTCAATTTTTTTAGCTTATCTAATTAGTATTCCAATTGGAATTTATTCAGCTTATAAAAAAGATTCCGCAGCAGACAAAGGTATGTCTTTAGTATTATTTGTATTATATTCTATGCCCTCTTTCTTTGTAGCTACATTATTATTATTACAATTTGCTAATCCTGATAACTTGAGTTGGTTTCCAGTTTCTGGGATTCAAGACCCTACAATTTTTGACCCTAACTGGAGCTTATGGATGAAACTAAAACACAGAATGCCATTTTTAATTTTACCAATTATAACGTATACTTACGGTTCGTTTGCTTTTTTAAGCAGAATTATGCGTGTAGGAATGATTGATGTTGTATCGCAAGATTATATCCGTACCGCTCGGGCTAAAGGCTTAGGAGAAGGGAAAGTAATTTTGAAGCATGCACTTAGAAATTCATTATTACCTGTAATTACTGTTTTTGCTGCAATCTTTCCAATGGCAATAGGAGGCAGTATTATTATTGAAGTAATTTTTTCTATTCCAGGAATGGGAGTTGAAGTTTTGAATTCCATACTTAATTATGACTATCCAATGATTATTACAGTATTTACTTTATCCGGATTTTTAACAATGGTTGGTTATTTGGTTGCTGATTTACTTTATGCAGTGGTTGACCCAAGAATTTCATACAAATAGAATTATGCAAAATACAAACGAAAATTTTTCATTTAAAAAATATGCTTGGGCTCAGTTCAAGAAAAATAAAATTGCATTAGTAAGTTTATACTTATTATTGGTATTAGTAATCATTGCTGTTTTTGCTCCTTATATTGCTAATGACAGACCCCTTTTTGCCGAGTATGAAGGCAATACTCTTTATCCTGCTTTTGCTAGTGATACTAGGACTGATTCTATTTATAATGCTGAGGGAGATTTTGTACAAGTATTACAGTACGATATTACGGATTGGAGACAATTGGATTTAACGTCAGTAATATGGACTCCTATTCCTTATTCCCCAGGAAGTATGGACAGATACAATAGAGATTATGCTGCTCCAAGTGGTGAGCAAAGGTTTAAAAATTCAGACGGAGAAATCATTGAAATTCCTTCGAAATTTAGACATAAACTAGGTACGGATGGTATTGGTCGCGACTTAGCTTCTGGCTTAATTCATGGAACAAGAATTTCATTAATGGTTGGGCTAGTTTCCATGGGAATCGCTTCACTTATTGGTATTATTTTAGGGGCATTAGCTGGCTTTTTTGGCGATACTAAACTAAAAATGCCAAGAATAAAATATTGGCTCACAATATTTGGAGTATTTATGGGTTTATTCTATGGTTTTGGACAAAGAAAATATATTTTATCACAAGCTTTTTCTGAAGGTATAGGAGATGGAATGATTGCAATGCTAATTAGTCTTGGCGTTGTTATAGGAATTACTATGCTATTCAGAATTCTAAGTAAGGCTATACAATTCGAATGGTTAAACAAGGAGGTAAGCGTACCAATGGATACTTTTGTTTCAAGAGGAATTGAACTCCTAAATTCTATTCCAAGATTATTGTTGATTATTACCATAACTGCTGTGGTGGAAAGAAGTATTTGGATTGTTATGATTATTATTGGGATAACAGGCTGGACAGGTATTGCTCGTTTTACAAGGGCCGAATTCTTACGTATCCGTTCATTAGAGTTTGTACAAGCTGCTGAATCCCTTGGTTATTCTTCTATCAGAACAATATTCAAACATGCATTACCGAATGCCTTAGCGCCTGTATTTGTAAGTATTGCTTTTGGTATTGCCTCTGCTATTTTAATTGAAAGTGGCCTATCCTTTTTAGGAATTGGAGTGCCAGATGATATTGTTACTTGGGGATCATTACTAAACCTTGGACGTCAAAACTTAGAAGCTTGGTGGCTGATTATATATCCAGGTATGGCAATATTTATAACTATTACAATTTATAATATGATTGCTGAGGCATCCCGTGATGCTTTGGATCCAAGACTGAAAAGTTAAGCATTCATAAAAAATAGCTAGTGATTTAAGTTTTAGATTGACACAACATTTTTTTTGAGTTAATGAAAATTGAAGTAAACAAAATAGCAACACTCACAGGCCATAAAGACCCAATATACGCTTTAGATAAAGGAATAGCTGAGCATTTGGTTTTCTCTGGTAGTGGGGACAAGGTAATCGCTCAATGGAACTTAAAAACATTTCAATCTGAAAAAATTGCAAGTTTTCCTGCCGTAATATATTCTATTTGTCATATTCCCGAAAAACAATTATTATTAGTAGGAACTTCTGATGGCAATGTTCATGTATTAAATTTAGAAAATAAAGAGAAAATAAAAATTCTAAAAAATCATTCTGCTCAGGTTTTTAACATTAGGTATTCTTTAGAAACCAATTGCATTTATACAGCTGGTGGTGATGGTAATTTTGCAATTTGTTCACTTGACACTTTTGACTTAATTAATATTAGAAAACTATGTAATGAGAAAGTGCGAAACTTTGATTTTAATTATAAAACCTCTGAGATAGCTGTTGCTTCAGGCGATTGCAACATTCGTATTTTTGATAAAAAAAAATTACAAGAAAAAAACAACTTTGTTGGACATCAGCTTTCATCAAACTTTGTGCGCTTTAGTCCTGATGGAAAATTTCTTTTAACAGGTGGTAGAGATGGTTATTTGAACATCTGGCAAGTAAGTGACTATAAAATGATAAAATCAATTCCTGCTCATGAATGGGCTATTTACGATATAGTATACAGTCCAGATTCTAACTTATTGGCTACGGCTAGTCGTGACAAAACATTAAAAATTTGGGATTCGAAAACATTTGAGCTTTTAAAAGTGATTAACAAAGACAATTATGATGGACATCTAAATTCTGTAAATAAGCTAACTTGGAGCACCTATAATAATTATTTAATTTCTGCCGGGGACGATAGAGCTATTATAATTTGGGAAATAAATCCTATTTAATACTCAACCCTAGCATGATGAATATTCACCAATTTCTTCTTAAAAAGTTTTTTAAGTTGTGTAATTTCCTTTAAGGTAATAGCTGCATTTACAAACTGATCCTCTTCAATCTGCTTATTAATTACTCTTTCAATAAGAGCATCAATATTTTCAGCTGTTGGGTTTTTAAGGCTCCTAGCGGAAGCCTCTGCAGAATCAGCCATCATTAAAATAGCCGTTTCCTTAGAATAAGGTTTTGGGCCAGGATAAGTAAAGGCTTTTACATCAATATCTTCTTTTGGAAAATTAGCAATAAACTGCTTATAGAAATACTGAACAGTGGTAGTACCATGGTGAGTACGAATAAAATCAATAAGTTCATCAGGCAAATTATTATCTTTTGCAATTTCAATACCATCCAATACATGGCTAATAATGATTTCAGCACTTTCATCAAACTCAATTTCATCATGAGGGTTCAGATTACTACTTTGATTTTCAATAAAATACATAGGATTTTTCAACTTCCCTACATCATGATACATAGCCCCTGCCCTAGTTAACAAAGCATTTGCTCCTACTTCTAAAGCTCCCATCTCAGCCAAATTAGCTACTTGTAAACTATGCTGAAAAGTACCCGGTGCTTCTTCAGAAAGTCTCCTTAACAATACACTGTTCGTATCAGTAAGCTCCAATAAAGAAACGTCCGAAACCAAAGAGAAAATCTTTTCAAAAAGAAAAATAATTGGGTAAGCAAACAAAGTAAGCGCACCACTAATTGCTAACTGAATTAAAATATTAACATCCAAACTAACAAGGGAACCATCATGAGTTATGGATAAAGAAATATAAATAACAAAATAAACCAATATCACCTTAGCAACCGACATAAACAGCTGTGAGCGTTTATACATCTTTAACACCGAAAGGATCGACACTATTCCTGCAATAAACTGTAAGAACACAAACTCAAAACCATTAGGAACTATAAAGCCAATAATCAATATTGCAATCATGTGAGTAAACAAGGCAATTCTATTATCAAAAAAAGCTTTAAGTATAACAGGACCAATACAAAAAGGAACAATGTATATATAATTAAGATCAAGTGACAACACTAGTGAGGAAATCACTACCATTATTAAAATAACACTAAGTATCATACTTATTTTGGTGGTGTTATTTAACACCTCTACTCTATATTGTTTAATGAATAAAAACAGAATTAATAATGATAAGCCAACTAAAATAATTTGTCCTAGCAACACCAAATAATAAGCCAATAAATTCCATTCTTTTCCTTCATATTTTTGCTTTAATGAAAGTAGTTTTTGATAACGTTCAGTAGTAACTAACTCACCTTTGCTTACAATAATCTGCCCTGCAACAATAAGTCCATACGTACTATTAATATTTTTCAAATCACTCGCTAACATAGCCTCACTTGCTAACTTATCATAAGTGATGTTATGCTCTAAGGAAGAAAGCAAGAGAGGAACTAGAAAACTATATTCTTCATCAGTAAGGTTATCCAGTAAATTAATTTCATTAGCTGATGAACTAATACTTAGGAATTGATCAATTGGTACTTTTTCAGCTATACTCCCTTTTTTTAACAATACATTAAGCTCATTTTTATATTCAAAATCGCCATGCACTTGCACAATTCCCTTTTCATAAATTGCTTTCAATTTATCATACCCAAAAACTGCTAAATTGTACTTTCTTGTGCTATTATCTATGTTTTTTTGCTTAAAAAGATTGAAAAACGTAAATTTATCGTCTTTTTTTACATCTTTATCTTTAACCCATTTTTCTTCAAACTGATTAATATAGTCCTCTGCTTTTAGTTGGAAAATATCTTCATTGTAATTAAAAATTGGTGTGTGTTCTGAACGTATGATTTCTTGTTCAATATTTATTTCATCTACCGATTTTAAGATTGAAAAATCAAAAGGAGCAATAATAGTTTCATGCATCCATGGCTTTCCTTTGGTAAATTCATACTTGAATTTTGCTTGCCTTGGAAAAACATAAATAATAATTGCTAGAGTTAAAAGAAATAAAAAGACACGAAACAATTGCTCATGGTTGTTTCTTATTTTGATAAGTATATTTTTCATAGATGTATTAATATCAGTAGCGAAAATAAGTATAATTTACATAAATTCGCACCAAATCTAAATTCATAAAAAAAACAAATAATGAAAGAAGTTGTAATTGTATCGGCAGTGCGTACCCCTATGGGAAGTTTCGGTGGGAGTTTATCATCAGTATCAGCTACAAAATTAGGAGCTACTGCTATTAAGGGAGCAATAGAAAAAGCAGGTGTAGAAGCATCAGTTATTGATGAAGTTTTTATGGGTAATGTGTTGCAAGCTAACCTAGGACAAGCCCCTGCAAGACAAGCAGCTATGTTTGCTGGAATTTCAGAAAACGTACCTTGTACAACTATCAATAAAGTGTGTTCTTCAGGAATGAAGGCTATTATGATTGCAGCACAATCCATTAAATGTGGAGACAATGATGTTGTAATTGCTGGTGGAATGGAAAATATGTCAAGTGTTCCTCATTATTTTGACAAAGGAAGAACAGGACAAAAATTAGGCGATATGAAACTAATTGATGGTCTTGTAAAAGATGGATTAACGGATGTATACAATAGAGTTCATATGGGAGTTTGTGCCGAAAAATGCGCTACTGAAATGAACTTTACTAGACAAGAACAAGACGCTTTTGCGATTGAATCATATAATAGAAGTACAAACTCATGGGCTACAGGAAAATTTACTAATGAAGTTGTTTCTGTAGAAGTACCACAAAGAAGAGGTGATGCTTTAATAATTACTGAAGATGAAGAATACAAGAATGTGAAAATGGAAAAAATCCCAGCTTTGCGTCCAGTATTTGATAAAGAAGGAACAGTAACTGCTGCCAATGCTTCTACACTAAATGATGGTGCATCTGCCCTAGTATTAATGAGTGCTGAAAAAGCAGCTGAATTAAACTTAACGCCATTAGCAAAAATTGTAAGTTATGCTGATGCTGCACATGAAGCAGAATGGTTTACTACTGCACCTGCAAAAGCACTACCTATTGCTTTAGGTAAAGCAGGATTAGCTACAACTGATGTTGATTACTTTGAGTTAAATGAAGCCTTTTCAGTTGTTGGTTTAGCCAATATGAAAATTTTAGATTTAGATGCAAGTAAAGTAAATGTAAATGGCGGGGCAGTTTCTATTGGTCATCCACTAGGAAGTTCTGGGTCAAGAATTATTGTTACTTTAATAAATGTATTAAAACAAAATGGTGGTAAAATTGGTGCTGCTGGAATTTGTAATGGTGGTGGTGGTGCTTCAGCAATAGTAATTGAATTATTAAATTAGTCATTGATTAATATCTTATAAAAAAAATAAATGCAATACGGAATTTCTAACCTTTCAATCATTCCAATGAGGAATGAGGCTGCTGACCAATCAGAAATGGTAAACCAAATTGTTTTTGGTGAACATTTTAAGATCCTGGAGTGCAGAAAGAAATGGAGTAGAATACGCTTAGCACATGACAGCTATGAAGGTTGGATTTGCAACAAACAATGGATAGAAATTCCTGAAGAAGAATATAAGCAATTAGACAAAGATGTTTCCACAATTACTACTGATATTTTGGACATCATAACTAAGAAGCAACATCAACCTATTGTTATTGGAAGCATATTACCTAATTACAAAAGTGGACATGCGCTTATCAATAATGAAATGTATCAGTTTGACGGACTTACTACGCCAGGTTTTGCACAAAAAAAGAAATTAATAGAAAATGCTTTAATGTATCTTAATGCGCCTTACCTATGGGGTGGTCGATCTCCTTTAGGAATTGATTGCTCTGGGTTTACCCAAATGGTTTATCGATTACAAGGAATTAATTTACCAAGAGATGCATACCAGCAAGCTGATGTAGGAACAACATTAAGTTTTGTTGATGAATCAGAACCTGGAGATTTGGCTTTTTTTGATAATAACGAAGGGAAAATTGTTCATGTTGGAATCATCTTAGAGGACAATCACATCATTCATGCATCAGGAAAAGTAAGAATTGATAGAATTGACCAACAAGGAATATTCAATACTGAAATTGGCACTCATACCCATAAGTTAAGATTGATAAAAAGCATTACTTAACATGCAAAATATCCCTTTAGCAGAACGCATTCGCCCAAGAAAACTATCAGAAGTTATTGGACAGAAACATTTAATTGGCGACAAGGGAACACTTAAAACAGCTATAAATAAAAAGCTTATCCCTTCTATGATCCTCTGGGGACCACCTGGAGTTGGAAAAACAACTTTATCTAACCTTATTGCTCAGGAATTAGATCGTCCATTCTACACCTTATCAGCAATTAATTCAGGAGTAAAAGATGTAAGAGAAGTTATTCATAAAGCTTCTTCCCTAGGTTTGTTTGGTAAAAATATTCCTATCCTATTTATTGATGAGATACATAGGTTTAGCAAGGCCCAGCAAGATTCCCTTTTAGGAGCAGTTGAAAAAGGAGTTATTACTTTAATAGGAGCAACTACAGAAAACCCTTCTTTTGAAGTTATTTCAGCCCTACTTTCTCGCTCACAAGTTTATGTTTTAGAATCGTTATCCAAAGATGATTTGCAAGAATTGCTAGAGAGAGCAAAAACAGAAGACGAGGTTTTAAGTAAGCTAAATATAACCTTAAAGGAAACTGAATCCCTAATGCAAATTTCAGGTGGTGATGCTAGGAAATTACTTAATATATTTGAGCTAGTGGTTAGTTCGGTTGACAGCAATGAGATAATAATTACCAATGATTTGGTAGTTGAAAAAGCACAGCAAAATATAGTTCGGTATGATAAAAATGGAGAGCAACATTATGATATTATTTCTGCCTTTATTAAATCAATTAGAGGTAGTGACCCTAATGCAGCTGTCTATTGGCTTGCCAGAATGATTGAAGGAGGTGAAGATGTAAAATTTATTGCAAGAAGGCTCCTTATCTTAGCATCAGAAGATATTGGAAACGCCAACCCTACAGCCTTAGTTATTGCTAATAATTGTTTTCAAGCAGTAAATGTAATTGGTTTCCCTGAAGCAAGAATCACACTTTCGCAAGCTGTAATTTATTTAGCTTGCTCACCAAAAAGTAATTCGGCTTATATGGCAATTAATGAAGCCCAAGCTGAGGTAAGAAACAGTGGAGACCTGTCGATTCCCCTACACTTGCGAAACGCCCCTACCAAGCTAATGAAAGAACTAGGTTACGGAAAAGATTACTTATACTCACACAATAAACCGACTAACAAACAAGAATTTTTACCAGAAGAAATAATTGGAAATTCTTTTTACAAACCTGGAAACAATAGCAAAGAAAATGCATTAAAGGAAGGATTGAAAAACCTTTGGCAAGGAAAGTATAAATATTAAAACTAACTTAATAATAAAAATTACACAATAAAATGAAAAGTGTTTGGGAGAAATTAAAGGAACTATATGATCAGAACCCAACTCTTTTTGGAATTCTATTATTTATTGATATGACAATACTTTATTTTATTATTCAATATATTATTTCATAATGTTATTACGCATATACCCTGAAAACCCAAACCCTAAAGAAATAAAAAAAGTAGTAGACTGCCTGAGAAATGGAGGTCTTATTATTTATCCTACTGATACCGTCTACGGAATTGGTTGTGATGTAAATAATAAAAAAGCTATGGAAAGAGTATGCCGTATAAAAGGTTTAGACCTAAAGAAACATAATCTTGCCTTTGTCTGCTATGACTTAAGTCATATTGCTGCTTTTACTAAGCAATTATCAACCTCAACTTACAAGTTGATGAAAAAAACATTACCCGGCCCTTACACCTTTATTTTGGAAGCCAATAATTCAATTCCTAAGCTATTCAAAAACTCAAAAAAAGAAATTGGAATTCGTATTCCTGACAATAATATCCCTAGGGAAATTGTAAAAGAATTAGGAAACCCAATAGCGACCACATCAGTAAAAGACAAGGACATGCTAATAGAATATAGCACTGAACCTGAGCTAATTTACGAACACTTTAACAAGCTTGTAGATATCGTAATTGATGGTGGTTATGGAGAGGCAATTCCCTCTACTATTGTGGATTGTACAAATGAAACACCTGAAATAATCAGAAAAGGAAAAGGGGATATTACTCCATTTCTGTAATAATTGTTAAAACTTGAGGCAACAATAATTGTACCTGATCATTAACAATTAAAAAATCAGCTAATTCTTCTTTTTCAGCTTGTGACATTTGCTTACTCATCCTACTTTGAATTTGCGCAACTGAACTTCCATCTCGCTTTTTCACTCTTTCAATTCTTAGATTTTCAGGTGCACTTACACAAACAACTGCATCTAAACCTAAATGGGCACCTGATTCAAATAAAATAGCGGCTTCTTTAATTACTAGTGAGGTAGATTGCTGAGTACACCAATCCTCAAATTTTTGTTTTACTATCGGATGAACCAAAGCGCTTAACTTTGCTAAAGCTTCAGTATTGTTAAATACAATTTTTGCTAATGCATCTTTTTGAAGAACTCCTTTTAAATACATACTTTCTCCGAAAGCTAATTGAACAGCAGCCTTTAAATTTGCATCTTCTACCATGCATTTTTTTGCCTGTTCATCTGCATTAAAAATAGGAATACCCATTTGCTGAAAAATCTTACTGACATAAGTTTTTCCCGCTCCAATACCTCCTGTTAATCCTATTTTTTTCATTTCTTCATTTTACAAGAAAGCTCTTGATATACTGTTTCATACTGTGGTAGTATATTTGGCAAGTCAAAAGTTTTAGCATGTGCTAAAGCATTAGTTTTAAATGCATTTAACTTTTCAGTATCCTTTAATAGTTCAATAGTATCATTTGCCATTTTATTCACATCACCAACATCCGACAAATAACCTGTCTTTCCATCAATATTCACTTCCGGCAATCCTCCACTATTAGTTGATATTACAGCCACTTTACTCGCCATTGCTTCCAGGGCAACCAATCCAAAACTCTCAGTCTCAGAAGGCAAAACAAATACATCAGCAATGCAAAGAAATTTTTCTATTACCTTTAGTTTGCCTAAGAATCTTACTTGTTTAGCAATTCCTAACTTTCTGCACAACTGTTCTGCCTTTAATCGTTCGGGACCATCTCCAATCATCAATAATTTTGAGGTAACTTGCTTGTTTACCTTTTCAAAAATCTTTACAACATCTTTAACTCTTTTTACTTTTCTAAAGTTAGAGATATGCACCAAAATTGGCTCTTCTTTTTTTGCAAACTTATCCCGTAATATCTGATTGCAATCTTGATTATACAAACTCATATCAATGAAATTAGGAATTACCTTAATCTCATTCTTAATCTTAAAGTTCAATAAAGTTTCATCTTTTAAATTCTGAGAAACTGCTGTTACCGCATCTGATTGATTAATAGCGTACTCAATTACAGGTTTAAAGGATTTATCCTTACCCAAAAGCGTTATATCTGTACCATGTAAAGTAGTTACAATAGGAATATGAATACCATAAGTCGCTAATATCTGCTTGGCATTTACAGCTGCTGAAGCATGAGGTATTGCATAATGTACATGCAATATATTTAGCTTTTCATGTAAAGCTACATCAACTAACTTGCTGGTAAGATTTAGCTCATAAGGAGCATATTCAAACAAAGGATAGTCAGGGACATTTACCTGATGAAAATATATATTTTCAGAATATAAATCCAAACGAAAAGGCTGATCGTAAGAAATAAAATGAACCTCATGACCTTTATCAGCCAAAGCAATACCCAGTTCAGTAGCTACAACACCGCTTCCCCCATAAGTTGGGTAACAAACAATCCCTATTTTTAAATGTTTAGTCATTTATACTTTTAAAAATTAAGTCCATAATATTGGTACGCACATCCATAGTTAATAGTTTTTTATTTGTTGCATCAGGATGAATTCTATTGGATAAAAATACATAAACAATTTGAGTTTTTGGATCGGCCCAAACTAATGTTCCTGTAAAACCTGAATGACCAAAACCTTCATGATTTGCATTTTCACTTGCAGGACCTCCTTTTTGATCAGCTAAAGCAACCTTATCAAATCCAGCTCCTCTTCTATTTTCATTTTTAGGAAATTGACATTTCGTGAACTCCTCTACTACTTCTTTCGACAAGTATCTTTCGCCAGCATATTCTCCATTTTGCAAATACATTTGCATCAACTTTGCCAAATCATTAGCATTGGAAAAAAGCCCTGCATGACCGCCTACACCACCCTGCATAGCTGCTCCCATATCATGCACATAACCTTTTAACAACTGACTCCTAAACAAAAAATCATCCTCAGTTGGCACTATTCTATCTTCCGCAACCCAACCTAAAGGCAAATAACCTAAGTTCTCCATCCCTAATTTACTGTAAAATTTATCAGCAGCAATAGTATTTATAGCTTTACCATACTTCTTCTCAATAATTTGTTTTAACAAATAATACCCCAAATCAGAATAACGATATTCTTTCTTCTCTAATAATTCTGAAGCAATAATTTGCTGAATTATACTATCAGGATATGAATAATGAAGATAAATATTATCAGCAACTTTAATAGGGAATTCTTTACTAAACTCTTTACTATAAAGCGTATCTCTTAACTGCATTAATCCTGAAACAGAATCCTTAACTAAAGTTTGCTGGTAAAAAGGAATCCAAGGATAAAACCCTGCTTGGTGTGCTAAAATTTCACGAATAATTAAATGTTCCTTATTAGTCGAATCTAATTCCAAATATCTCCCTAATTCATCATCTATATTCAAATCTCCTTCATCCACCATTTGCATTAAAAGCGGGACAGTACTTGCAATTTTAGTAATAGATGCAATATCATATACATCAGAATTTTTTACTTCTATTTTTTTGGCATAGGTGTGATAGCCATAGGATTTATTAAAGAATATTTTACCCTCTTTTGCTATAAGAATCTGACAACCAGGAATTGCTCTTTCAGCAATAGCATTTTCAGCAATACTATCGATTTTGTAGAGTAAATCAGTATTAAAACCTATTTCTTCAGCACTTACATAAGGCATTCTTAATGCTTTAATATTTTTTCCTGAATTTATATCAAAATGCTTAGTAGTTACCGGAATTTTACCGCTCATTCCTATTCCACCAAAAATTGCTTGCGCAACTTGTTCTTGTGCAATCTTAGAATTTTGATACCCTAACAAAAGAGCATCAAAATTATTAGTAAACAAAAAGGAGTTTAAACTATATGGATTCGCAAAAATTGGAACTACTACTTTGGATTGCATAGCAATTGATTGCACAAGAATATCTGCTTTTCTATCAATTTCATAGGATTTCCAAGCATTAGCGTTGGATTTATGAACACTAACTATAACCAAATTATATTTTGACAATTCATGCAATAAAAATGCTTGCTGACTTAGGGTTGCTTTTTCAGCAATTGTAAAATGAGTAATTGAAGCGTAATTACTCAATGTGGTTTGAAAATCATTAGCTTGCTCTCCAATACTTACTGAAGCAATCCTTAACGTATCCAAGCGTTTTAAAGGCAATAAATCATCATAATTCTGCAATAATGTTATTGAAGATTTTACTAGTTTTTTATCTAGCAACTTTGTTTCAATAGTAATAATCTCATCTACTATTTTGCTTACATCTACAGCCTTATATTTATCCAAGCCCATCCACTTTTTTGCCATTAATATTTTATGGCACCTAGTATCAATTTTGGCTTGTGAGATTTTATTTTCCGTAATTGCTTTTTTAATCTCCTCAATTGCTTTTGGTACATTTTCAGCAAAAAGCAATACATCATTTCCAGCTAATAATGCTTTTACATCTACCAATCCTGGTTCATAGAACTGACTTACCCCCTTCATGTTTAGTGCATCAGTAAAGGTAAGACCCGTAAAGCCCATTTCTTCTTTCAGCAACCCATTTACAACCTTAGGTGATAAGGATACTGATAAATCTTTAGTATCATCCAATGCTGGAATATTAAGATGAGCCACCATAACAGAACCCAAACCGTTATCAATTAATTTTTTAAAAGGAACTAACTCAACTTCTTCCAAGCGATACTTTAAATGCTTAACAACAGGCAAAGTTTTATGCGAATCAGCTTCCGTATCGCCATGGCCAGGAAAATGTTTCGCACAGGCCAATACATGATTATCTTGCATGCCTTTCATGTAGGCTATACCCATTCTCGACACTTTATCAGGATTTTCACCAAAAGAACGATTATTAATAATTGGATTTTTAGGATTAGAATTTACATCCACAACAGGAGCAAAATTAATGTGAATTCCTAAAAGCTTACACTGGCGAGCCACCTCAACTCCCATATCATAAATCAAAGCAGTATCCTCAATTGCACCAAGTGTCATTTGCCAAGGAAAACGTAAAGCAGAATCAAGACGCATAGCTACCCCCCACTCAGCATCAATAGCAATCATCAATGGAACTTTAGCATGCTGCTGTAAATAATTTGTAAAATTAGCTTGTCCTAGCGGACCGCCTTGTAAAAACATTACTCCTCCAATTTTATAATGCTTAACTAAATCGGTAATTTGTTGTTTATGCAATTCATCTTTATTGGAATATGCCGCTACCATAAAAAGCTGTGCAATACGCTCATCCTGAGAAAGAGTAGCCATTACACTGTCGGCCCAGACAGTAGAGTCACTTAAAAAAATAGCTTTATTTTGTGCCTGCAAAACATTTGGAATGCTAGCTAAAATAGCAGAAATAAAAAATAGAAATAATATTTTTCTCATAGCCGTAAAATTAAAAATTGTTTGTGATTTTTGAAACAATTCGCAATTTGAAAATCATTACTTATTAACCAAAATTATTAAAACCTTTTTCATTATTTTCGCAGAATGCAAGCACCCAAACTGCCTTCTTTTTTCAAAGCACCTAACGCAAAATACTTTTCTTTTAAACCAAGGTATTATAACGAAAGAGAAGAAAGAAGAGAGCAGCTATTAAAGGAAGAAAAATCCCCTTTAAAATTCAAAAGAAATAATTTAAAATCCTCTCCACAAAAAGCAAGAAAATTTAGGATTCTATTTCTGATTATTATTTTATCTTTGCTAGCCTACAAATTAATAATCACTTAAGCCAAAAATAGCATTGGATATTATACAATTATTACCTGACCATGTGGCTAACCAAATTGCTGCAGGAGAAGTCATCCAAAGACCTGCTTCTGCTGTTAAAGAGATGCTTGAAAATGCATTAGATGCAGGAGGTAGTGAAATAAAGCTGTATGTAAAAGATGCTGGAAAAACCTTGCTTCAAGTAGTGGACAATGGATGTGGTATGAGCGAAACAGATGTGCGTATGTGTTTTGAACGACACGCTACTTCAAAAATAAAAAGTGCGGATGATTTGTTTGCTATACAAACTATGGGGTTCAGAGGTGAGGCAATGGCTTCAATTGCTGCAATAGCCCATGTAGAAGCAAATACAAAATTAACCACCAATGAATTAGGTTCACATCTAGTAATTGAAGGAAGTGAAATCAGAGAACATACTGATTGCGCCACAGCAAACGGAACTTCAATAAAAGTTAAAAACCTATTTTACAATGTCCCAGCAAGGCGTAATTTCTTAAAATCAGATACAGTTGAAATGCGTCATATTACGGAAGAGTTTACAAGAATAGCCTTGGCAAATCCTGAAATAAAGATGCAACTATTTCATAATAACAATGAAATCTTTCATCTTACAAAAGGAAACTTTAGACAAAGAATAGTAAATATTATTGGAGGGAAGAAAAACGAAACCTTAGTACCCATTGAAGAAGAAACTTCAGTTGTAGAATTGAACGGATTTATTGGAAAGCCAGAATCGGCTAAAAGAACTAGAGGTGAGCAATACTTTTTTGTGAATGGTAGATTTATTAGAAATCACTACTTACATCATGCTGTGAGTAAAGCTTTTGAGGATTTAATACCGAGCAATTATTTTCCATCTTACTTTATTAATCTTCAGATAGACCCTAAACTGATTGACATTAATATTCACCCGACAAAAACAGAAATAAAGTTTGAGGATGAACAAGCAATTTATGCTATTATGAGGGCTTGTGTAAAACGATCATTAGGACAATACAACATAGCGCCTACTTTGGATTTTTCGCAGGAAATTTCCTTAGATATTAGTCCAAGTATGAGTACTGCTACAATAAAGGAACCACAGATAAAAATAGACAGCTCCTACAATCCTTTTGGGAAAGCTGATGATTTGAAACTTAATGAGCAATCCATTTCACAAGAAATACAAGTTGAAACTCAGCTTGAAGTAGAAAACAACACTAGTGATGTCATGCAAATTGGAAATAAATACATTGCTTTCACTACTGCGGAAGGCATGGTTTTATTACACCAACGCAGAGCACATAAACGCATTTTATTTGAATATTTTAGTGCTGTGCTTTCTAAAAACAAGGGGCAATCTCAGCAGCTATTATTTCCAAAAGAAATACACCTTAACAAGAAAGATATAACAATTATCAAGCAATTGAAAGCAAATTTGCTAGCCGTAGGATTTTCATTTGAAATAAGAGAAAATGATAGTATAGCTATACTTGGAATACCTGCTGAATGCCAAGAAGAAAATTTGCAGTTTGTAATAGAAAGTTTAATTGAACAACATAAGAATAATGAACAACTACAAACTGCCCAACATAATGGCTTAGCTAATAGCCTAGCTAATAGCCTAGCCATAAACGAACAGAAGAAACTCAGTACTCAAGAGATGCTTACTTTAAAAACTGAATTATTAAAATGCTGTACCCCAAGTGTATGCCCTTTAGGAAAAGCTACCCTAATTAATTTACAAACTGCCGACTTAGAAAAATATTTTTAACATGTACCGACCATCAAGCTTTAGTCAATTACCCGAAATAGTTAAAAATTTACTTATCATTAATGGTTTGTTTTTTTTAGCAACCATTTCCTTAGAAAGTTACGGAATAAACTTTACAAAATGGTTTGCTCTTCATCAGTTTCAGTCTCAGGATTTTATGCCCCACCAGCTAATCACCCATTTGTTTATGCATGGAAATTTTACGCATTTACTCTTTAACATGTTTGCCCTTTGGATGTTTGGTAAAACGTTAGAAAATGTATGGGGAGGAAAACGATTCTTAACCTATTACATGATAACAGGAATTGGGGCAGCCTTTGTTCATTTGGCTGTTAGTCAATATGAGATATTAAGCTTACAATCTCAAATTAGCCCAAATGAATTAAGTAATTTACTAGAAAATGGCGGAGGACTATTAGCGAACTTTCAGAATTATAGCTATCCATTAATGGGAAAACTAAACATACTGATTAATACTCCAACTGTAGGAGCTTCAGGAGCTGTGTTTGGTATCCTATTGGCTTTTGGAATGCTTTTCCCCAACACTCTACTTTATATTTATTTTGCGATTCCAGTAAAAGCAAAATACTTTGTTATCATTTATGGAATAATGGAATTATACGCAGGAATAAGCAATAATCCTGCTGATAATGTTGCTCACTTTGCTCATTTGGGAGGAATGCTATTTGGCTTCATATTATTAAAATATTGGCAGAAAAATAATACTCAATTTTATTAATGGATAGTATTCTAAATAACCTGAAACGGGAGTTTAAACAAGGAACGATCTTGAATAAACTCATCTATATAAATGTTGGTGTATTTTTACTCTTCAGTATTTTAGGCGTATTCTCTTTTATGTTTCAGTTTAATTTATCGCCAATTTTAGACCAACTTTATTTGCCTGCTGAAAACAGTAGATTACTAAGTCAACCCTGGGCGTTTATCACATATATGTTTTTCCACAATGGCTTTTTGCATTTGCTATTTAATATGGTTTGGTTACATTTTGCAGGAAAAATATTTTTACAATACTTAAGTCCTAAACAACTACTCAGCACCTACATAATAGGGGGGATTTCTGGTGGACTAATCTTTATTATTGCCTATAACTATATTCCTGCTTTAGCTATTTACACCCAAAACGCACAAGCTTTAGGCGCATCAGCTGCAGTACTTGCAATTATGGTAGCCATTGCTACGTACACACCAAACTATAGCGTTCGTTTTCCCTTTATAGGAATTGTTAAATTGAAACACATAGCTATTTTTAGTGTTATGTTAGATTTGTTAAGTATTCCTAAAGGAAATGCGGGAGGACATATTGCACATTTAGGGGGGGCATTATTTGGATACCTTTATATTAAGCAATTACAAAAAGGAAATGATTTTTCAATAGGATTTACAACTTGGACAAATAATATATTCAATTTGTTTAAACCCAAAAGTAAACTCAAAACTGTACACAAAAGAAAAAAGACAGATACACAGTTCAACACTGAAAAGTCAGCACAGCAAATAGCAGTAGATATAGTTTTAGAGAAAATATCAAAATCAGGTTATGAAAGCTTAAGCAAAGAAGAAAAGGCAACTTTATTTAGTGCCAGTAAAAAATAAAATGAAAGGACTTTCACTCATTAACAAACTTCTTTATTTAACAAATTCTATTTGTTTATTATTGTTGCTATTCTCCTATTTATCGCCTTACGTAAGTCCCACATTTTTCTGGCCTATTTCCTTTTTTGGTTTGCTATTTCCTGTTTTTTATATTGTAAATATTTTGTTCCTTATTTATTGGATTATTAGTTTTAAAAAACAAAGTTGGGCCAATATTATAATATTGCTAATCGGTATACAATACATAGGTTTGTTTTTCGGCACTCAGCCCAAAACAACTGAAAATACTGACAGTGTTAAAGTACTTTCTTATAATGTGCGTCTTTTCAATCGTTACGGATGGATAGCGAAACCTGATATAAAATCAGAAATAGTAGCGTTTTTAAAAACTGAAAAAGCAGACATACTTTGCATACAAGAATTCTACACCCCTAATGAAATTCCAACTTTAAATTACCCGTATAAACACATAGGCTTACAAAGTAAAAAGAATCAATGGCACATGGCCATTTACAGCAACTTCCCTCAAATAAAGAAATCGACTGTAAGCATAAAAGGAGAGCGCATGAACAATACATGCATTTACTCCGACCTAAGTATAGGTACTGATACAATACGGGTTTACAATGTTCATTTGGCCTCTAATTGGTTTAAGAATAGTGATTATTCATTTTTACAAAATCCTAAGAAAGAAAGCATGAAAGAGGGGATAAAAGGGATAGTTGAAAGAATGAAAAATAGCTATAAAAAAAGAGCTGAAGAAGCCCGATCAATAAAGGAACATATGCAAAGCTCACCCTATCCTATTATTTTGTGTGGGGACTTTAACGACACTCCACTCTCCTACGCTTACAACACGATTAGTGAAAATCTAAAAGATGCTTTTAAAGAGTCAGGAAAAGGAATTGGACAAAGTTTTGTGAAAATACCTGCCTTACGTATTGATTATATTATGCATAATGAAAGGTTTAAAAGCTATAATTATAAAAGACACAAACAAAAGCTTTCCGACCATTATGCTGTAAGCTGTAAAGTGGAGATTAATAATTCATTACTCCTTAATCAGTAAGAACTCAAGCCTTGAAGGGTAAACCCTTTGTAACTGAATAAAGGAAGGTAAATTCTCAACATCAACATCTAAGGTTGAATTTTCGGCAGAAATAAGAGAAGCATCTACTTTTAATGTTAAAAAATCAGTTTGTAGCATACTGTATTTATCTTTAGGAGCCCTAAGAGTCACTTGGACTTCCTCAGGAAATAACTTAATAGTATATCCCTTTTTCATGTTCATTACTTGCACCTTGTATTCTATAAGTTGCTCCACAAAAGGCTCTACCTCAATTATAACATTAATATTTTTTATTTTACATTGTATTTGTTCTGGAATACTAAGCGATACCTTATTACTATTGCTTTCACAAGCATCTGTCAATAAAAGCTCTTCAGTGTCAATAAAATCTATGGTATCCAATTGTTGTTTTTTTCCATAAATCATAACACTATCAGGTATTAAAATAATGGGATTTGCAAACCACATTTCAGGTTTCAAACTAATGGTTTGATTAAGTTTAATAGCCACTTTCTTTCTGGCTTTATCACTAAAAGGTATAACTATCCTTTCGGGACTTATATCAAGCAGTTCCATAGAATTAGAAATAATTTCAACCACAGCTTTTCGCTTAGAATTCATTATCCAAAACACTTCACTCCCACCTTTATTAGGCTTAGTGTTTGCCTTATCAATATCCAAAATTAGTTTAGAAAAATTAAACAGATTATAAAATAAAATAGAAAATCCTGGAGCTTTCACTCTAACATCAACAAAATTAGCGACTGGAGCTGACACTAATTTATCAGCTGGGAAATTACTATAAATAAGGGTAACTTTTAAGGTTGTTTCATGTTGCTTGGACAACATACTTAAAAACCAAAACGAGAGTGAAATAAAAAGAAATAAAGCGTAAGTACTTAACTTTTTATTATTTGATGCTGACTTAAAAAAACTACTTATTCTGTTTTTTAAGCGCTCAATCATTATTATTTTTCTATACCCGATTCACCTGTCATTGAAACTGCAGTTTTAGCTACTTTTAACTTAGTCCCGCCATGCACTTCAATAACAACAGCATCCTCCTTTAAATCAGTAACTTTACCATAAATACCACCAATAGTAACTACTGAATCTCCAATTTTCAATGCTGAACGGTATTCACGCTCTTGCTTTTGTTTTTTTATTTGCGGACGAATCATAAAAAAATACATTACGGCAAATATCATACCGAACATAATTAATGATGAAGTTCCCGTTCCTGCTGATTGTAATAATATCATACTTATTTTTTTTGAGGAACAATTACATTCCCATTTATAGTTATCACTTTAGTATTTGGTATTGCATTACTTACTAAAGTAACGGTTTTATTTTGTTTTCCTGATTTCCCTGCGCTATTGAAAGTAACTTTAATTGCAGCCTCCTCCCCTTTTGCAATAGGATTTTTAGGCCACTCAGGTACTGTACAACCACAACTTCCTTTTGCAGCGGTAATGATAAGATCGGCATCACCAGTATTTTTTAAAATAAAGTCATGTGTAAACGATTCCCCTTGTTGCATTTCACCAAAGTTGTAACTAGTTTCGATCATTTCAATATTAGGTGTCAGCACTTTTTCAGCTTTGCTATTTGCTGTAAGTGGGCTACTCACTAAGTCGGTAGTTATTGATTTTTCATCTGATGATGAGCCACAAGACACTAAAGCTAAGGATAATAATAAGATAAGTTGCTTCATTTTAATTTTTAATTTCAAAAATAAGGTTTTTTTTAAACTAATCCTCTCCCTATTTTTTTAATTTTCCCTTCTCTAGTATAGGTTTTTACTACATTGTCCAACAAACCATTTACAAACAGTTTACTTTTTGCTGCACCATAATATTTTGAAATTTCAATATATTCATTCATGGAAACTTTTACTGGCAAATCTTCCATTGAAAAAATTTCAGCAAAAGCCATTTTCAAGAATAATTGATCCATAATTGCGATACGATCTAATTCCCAGTTTTTTGAAAATTTCACAATTATATCCTCATACTCTTTGTTGCTATTTATTGTATTACGGAATAATTTTAATGCAAATTTTTCATCCGAATTGTCTTTAAATGCTGAATGAGGATTAATGATTTTATTTTCCTTAATCTGTCCCATAACAATAGCTGCAACAAATGGCAAGTCATCACTCCAGTATATACTTCTTTCTTCTAGTATATGATGTACTAACTCATTATTCAATATAATTTCATTCAATGCATTGACAATAAATCTTTGATCAACATCAGCTCCTTTTTCTTCAGTAGAAATATATTTAGAATATAACTCTGACTTATACAATTCAGAGAATAACTTTCTTACAACATCATGGTCATTCTTCAACCAAATACCTGAAACTCTACTTACCTTATGCATCAAAGGATTATTGTCACGGATTAGTGCAATAAATTCATTTTCAACAAATCGTTTATTAGGATTCAAATCGTTAGCAGATGGTAAGTGTTTTTTCTTACCTTCTTCAAAGAAATTGTCAGCATGTTTCACCAACTCAATCAATAAAGAAATAATCACTAAATTAAGTTCTACCACTTCATTAATGTGCTTTAGCATTGAACGCTCAGCAACTGGCATATTATCCTCCTTTATTGTAAAATACGAATACAATGATTGCATTACTTTTAACCTGATATGTCTTCTACTTAGCATCTGAAATTACGCATTTTTTCTATCATTAATTCTTTGTTCAGCTATCTCTAAAGCGGCAGCATTAGTTGTTATACTCTCTAATTCCGCTTTCTTTAAAATTTCTAACGTTGTATCATAAATTGCTCTTGTTTGGTTGATAGCATGCTCTCTATCATATCCTTTAATTTCAGAATAAACATTAATTAAACCCCCTGCATTAATTAAAAAATCAGGAGCATAAACAATTCCTTTATCTGTACACAATTGTCCATCTCTTACCTCGTCAGCTAACTGATTATTGGCAGCACCCGCAATTATTTCACATTTCAATCGGCTAATCGTATCAGGATTTACTGTTGCACCTAAAGCACATGGAGCGTAAATATCAATATCCAAATCATAGATTGCATCTCCCATTACAATTTTGGCTCCATACTGCTTAGCAAGCTCAGCCAATCGTGTTTCATTAATATCATTGATGATTACTTTTGCGCCATCATCCATTAAGTGTTTTACTAGGTTTTCCCCTACATGTCCAATTCCTTGAACAAGTACTATTTTACCGTCTAAATTATCGCTTCCCCATTTGTATTTTGCAGCTGCTTTCATACCCATAAACACACCAAAAGCAGTAACTGGTGAAGGATCACCACTACCTCCCATACTTTCAGGAATTCCTGTAACATGCTTAGTTTCCATACGCACATACTCCATATCCTTAGTATTCATACCAACATCCTCTGCAGTAATGTATTTACCACCTAAGCTGTCGACAAACTGACCAAATTTACGCATTAACGCTTCAGTTTTTTCAGTATTAGCATCTCCAATAATCACTGCTTTCCCGCCTCCTAATTCCAAACCAGAAATAGCCGCTTTAAACGACATTCCTCTTGACAAACGCAATACATCTTGAATAGCATCCTCTTCATTAGCATAATCCCACATACGCGTACCACCAAGAGCAGGACCTAAAGTTGTATCGTGAATAGCAATAATTGCTTTTAATCCTGTAACTGTATCATTGCAAAAAACAACTTGCTCATGTCCCAATAAACTCATTTTACTTATCACAAATCCTTCTTTTTTAGCTTTTACTTCTGTTAATGCCATTTCTTTTTCTTGTATTAAATTATATTATTTAATCAGATAAGTATACTTTAAAAATTAATTTCTTCTCATTTTTAAATTGGACGCGAATTTACTTATTATTTTTGGCTTTTTAAATAAAGTAACTCAACAATTAATGAAACACTTATTTTACCTCAATAAATTCTTTTGGAAATACCGAATATTACTAGCAATAGGTACTGTTTTTATTATCATAGCCAACTTGTTTGCCCTTTACCCTGCTGAATTTGTAAGGAAAGCCTTTGATGCAGTAATTCTCAGTATGAATACAGGAAACACATCAAACACAAGCGAGATACTTATAAAATATGGTAGCTTAATTGTTTTGTTTGCCATACTCAAAGGTATCTTTATGTATTGCATGCGACAGACAATTATTGTAATATCAAGGAAAATAGAATATGATTTAAAGAATGAAATTTACCAACAATATCAAGCTTTAAGCATCTCGTTTTACAAAAAAAATAAAACTGGAGATTTGATGAATAGAATATCGGAAGACGTAAGTAGAGTACGTATGTACTTAGGCCCTGCTCTTATGTATGCTATCAATATATTTGTCTTGTTTTTACTCGTGATTAGTAAAATGCTAAGCATAAGCACTACGCTAACAATTTATGTGCTTTTGCCTTTACCTATACTTGCTGTTTCAGTTTATTTTGTGAGTAGTACTATGAATAAAAGAAGTGAAAAAGTACAAGCACAACTTTCGGACATTACTACTGTTGCTCAAGAAACTTTTTCTGGAATAAAAATTATTAAATCGTTTAGTAATGAAGATAATGCCTTAGAGGTATTTATGAATAGTTGCAAAAGCTACACCAAGCGACAATTAGAACTTGTAAAAATAGAAGCCTTGTTTTTTCCTTTGATAATTTCCATGATTGGAGTTAGTAGCGTACTAACGGTTTATATTGGAGGGCTGGAAAGTTTTAATGGGAATATCAGCACAGGAAATATTGCTGAGTTTATTATTTATGTAAACATGTTGGCTTGGCCTGTAGCTTCAATTGGTTGGATTACTTCTTTAGTGCAAAGATCAGCAGCTTCACAAGAAAGAATAAACGATTTTCTTTTGCTTACTTCAGATATTGAGAATAATACAAGCGAACACACACCCGTTGAAGGTGATATTGTATTTAATGAAGTTAATTTAAGCTATACTGACACTAATATTCAAGCCTTAAAAAACATAAGCTTTACACTAAAAGAAGGAAACACGCTTGGGATTTTCGGTAAAACAGGAAGTGGGAAGTCAACTATTGCTAACCTAGTTTGCCGCTTGTACGACACCTCATCTGGTAGTATTAGCTTTGAGAAAACTAACATTAAAAATTTAAACCTCAACAGCTTAAGAACTGCCATAGGCTACATCCCGCAGGACGGTTATTTGTTTTCGGGAACAATAAGAGAAAATATTGCTTTTTCAAGTGATACTATTGACAACCAAAAGATACTTGAAGCCGCTAAAAAAGCAGATATCTTGGATGAGATAAATAATTTTAAAGAAGGATTGGATACTATAATAGGTGAAAGAGGTGTACAGCTTTCAGGGGGACAAAGACAAAGACTTGCCATAGCTAGAACATTTTACAAAAACCCATCACTATATATTTTTGATGACTGCCTTTCAGCAATTGACGCAACCAAGGAACAAAGAATTTTAAAACAATTGAAAGTAGAAAGTAAGGCAAAAAGCAGCATTATTATTTCACACAGAATATCAACCCTAAAAGATGCTGATAAAATTATAGTACTTGACAATGGAGAGATAACAGAATCCGGTTCGCACATTGAATTACTTAGCCAAAAAGGATTTTATTTCGAGATGCATCAAATACAGACAAATAAAGAATCGTAATTACTATTTAATATATTTTAATATATTTGGCTTTTAAAAAAATTACAGATGGCTGAAAACAGAGATATAGAAGAAATTTTTTCAAAATCGGTTCGTGCAGGAAGAAGAACTTATTTTTTTGATGTAAGATCGACAAGAGCAGAAGACTATTACATGACCGTTACCGAGAGTAAGCGTGATTTTAATGAGGACGGAACCCCTTTTTACAAGAAACATAAAATCTATCTGTACAAGGAAGATTTTGCAAAATTCAAAGAAGCTTTAAATGAAGTAAGCGACTATATAATTAAGGAAAAAGGAGAGGAAGTAATAACGAAATCAGATGTGAAAAAGAATGATATTACTGAAAATACAGTAGAGATAAAAAAAGAAAAGATAGAGGTTAAAAAGGAAAAAAAGGCTGAAGTTAAGCCCGAAATAAAAGAAGAAACATCATCAGATTTTACGGAAGTCAATTTTGATGATTTAGGAAAGGATTAGTCCTAAGATCTAAAACAGATGTAGCCCTAACAATTTATATTGTTGGGGTTTTTTGATATCTTCTTTTTTTCTTAACAACTCCCCTATTTTGTTGATAATTAGACCCAACAATCAGATGGCTATTAAACTCTAGTATCCTACTTTTATACCCGTAAAAACAAGACTAAAAATGGGAAGAATAATTGCAATCGCAAACCAGAAAGGCGGAGTTGGAAAAACAACTACCGCCATGAATTTAGCAGGATGTTTAGGGGTGCTAGAAAAAAAAGTACTCTTAATTGATGCTGATCCTCAAGCTAATGCAAGCTCGGGAGTAGGATACAATCCTAAAGAAATAGAAAAAGGAATATACGAATGTTTAGCAGGGAAAGCTACCGCCAAAGAATGTATAGTAGAAACTAAAAGCCCTAACTTGGACTTACTACCTGCTAACATTGACTTAGTGGGTGCCGAGCTGGACTTAGTAGAACTGGAAGAAAGAGAATATCGATTGAAAAAAGTATTGGTTCCTATCCGTGATGAGTATGATTTTATCATCATTGATTGTGCACCATCATTAGGTTTACTTACCCTAAATGCACTGTCAGCATCCGATTCGGTAATTATACCTATACAATGCGAATATTTTGCCTTAGAAGGTTTAGGTAAATTACTCAATACCATAAAAATTGTACAACAAAGGCTGAACATTGATTTAATAATTGATGGTCTACTGCTTACCATGTACGATACTCGTTTGCGCCTTTCCAACCAAGTGGTAGAGGAAGTAAAAAAACACTTTCAAGAAATGGTATTCAAAACTATAATTCACAGAAATGTTCGCCTAGGCGAATCTCCTTCCTATGGAGAAACCATAGTTATACATGATGCCTCAAGTAAAGGAGCCATTAATTACTTAAACCTAGCAAGCGAATTATTAAAAAAATTAGAAACAGTTAGTGTAGAAACAGAATAAGATGACAAAAAAAAGAGGATCATTAGGAAGAGGTTTATCAGCTATTTTAGGGAATACTAGCATTGAAACAACAGCTGAATTAAAACAAGAAAACACACCTGTAGTTGGTAAAACACATGAGATTTTACTTGTTGAAATAGAAACAAACCCTTTTCAGCCAAGAACAGAATTTAACCAAGAAAACCTACATGAACTAGCTTCATCGATTGAGCAGTTAGGCATTATACAACCTATAACGGTTCGTAAACTAAAGGACAATAAGTACCAACTTATATCGGGGGAAAGAAGATTCAGAGCTTCAAAAATAGCAGGATTAGATAAAATACCTGCTTTCGTGCGTATTGCTAACGACCAAGAAATGCTAGAAATGGCTTTGGTCGAAAACATCCAAAGAGAAAATCTTAACCCAATTGAAATTGCTCTAAGCTATCAAAGGCTTATTGAAGAAGTAAAGCTTACCCAAGAACAGTGTAGCGAAAGAGTAGGTAAAAACAGAACAACCGTAACCAACTTTTTACGCCTTTTAAAACTCCCTTCCGAAATACAAAAAGGATTGAGTGAAGGCAAAATTAGTACCGGACATGCTAGAGCCCTAATTACTGTAAAAAACAAAGTGAGTCAGCTTAATATATTTCATGACATAGTAGCAAATGGTTACTCTGTTCGTGATGTGGAGCAACTAGTAAAGGATTTTGTAGATAGTGATTACAAACGTACTTCCAAAAACAAAGCAACAAACACACCTCAACCCCTACCTTTTCAGCATCAAAAAATGGTGCATGACTTGTCACGCAACTTGGAAAAGGAAATAGAATTGAAAAGAAATAAAAAAGGAAAAGGAAAACTAATTATTCCTTTTAACAATGATGAAGATTTAGCCAAAATTTTTGAAATAATCAACAAATAATTTGTCTGTAATCAAATACATATTCATTGCCCTATTTTTAACATTTACAGGAATTTGTGAAGCCCAAGAAACCTTGGTTAAAATTCCCAAACGTGCAGGATTGTATTCCGCAATTATACCTGGTGCTGGGCAAGTGTACACCAAAAAATACTGGAAAGTACCCATCATCTATGCTGGGCTTATTACCTCCGCTTATTATTTTAAGGAAAATCATGATTTGTATGACTTGTACAAAGGCACTTACCTGAATAGACTTGATGGTAACAATGCTGATAATTTGGATTACAGCAATACTGACCTAATTTCTTTAACAGAGTTTTACAGAAGAAACCGTGAAGTTTCGGCCTTGTTGTTCACCTTAACTTATATATTGAATATTGTTGATGCCTCAGTGAGTGCCCATTTATTTGATTATGATGTGACTGAGGATATCTCATTGCACTTTCAACCCATCTATATGGCAAAAGAAAATGCAAATGGTTTATCCTTATCAATTAAATTATAAATTTGCCCCATGAAGATTGCAATACTAGGAAATGGAAGAATGGGCAAGCGAATTAGCGAATTAGCTATTGAAAGAGGCTATACTATTGTCTGCAATTCATCATCAGAAAAACCAGCCACCACTCTAAACTTAAGCACTGCTGATGTAGCCATTGATTTTAGCACCCCAACCACAGCATTTGAAAATATTAGCCATGCTATAAACAGTGGTATTCCTGTTATTTCAGGTACAACTGGTTGGCTTAAAAACCTAAAAGAAATTGAGGATTTATGCAATACAAAAAAAGGTGCTTTTTTATACGCTTCCAATTTTAGCTTAGGAATGAATATCTTTTTTGAAATCAATAAGACATTAGCAAAGCTGATGAAAAATCAAAAATATGAAAGTAGTTTACATGAAATTCATCATACTAAAAAATTAGACTCCCCTAGTGGAACGGCTAAAACCTTAGGAGAACAAATGGATACTATTTTAGCAAAAATAACGCCAATAACTGCCGAAAGAATTGGAGATGTTTCAGGGACACACATCATAAAATACAGCAGTTCATTGGATGAAATAGAAATAAAACATACCGCTAAAAACCGTGACGGATTTGCAATAGGAGCCCTTATTGCAGGCAAGTGGATAATTGGTAAGCAAGGAATTTTCAGTATGCAAGATGTATTAGCACAATAAAAAAATTATAAATCGTTAGATAGAATATGAAAAAAATAAAAGAAGTATTAGGAAAATTCTTTACCATAGTAGCTTTTTTAATATTTACCATTGCATGGTCAGTATTTGTTTATGTACTGGAAGGAGAATGGTTATATTTTATTCCTTTATTTGTTGGTGATTTTCTTTTCTGGGAAACCTTAAACTATAAGTTCTGGAATAAAAGAGTTAAAAAAGAAAAAAAGAAAAAATCGGAAGTAAGGAGCTGGATAGATGCGATTGGTTTTGCAGTAATTGCTGCTACAATCCTTAGAACTTTCCTTATTGAAGCTTATACAATTCCTACTTCCTCCATGGAAAAATCCATGCTAATTGGTGACTTCCTATTTGTAAGTAAAGTTGCTTATGGCCCTAGAGTACCTATAACTCCTATTGCTTTTCCTTTGGTACACCACACTATGCCAATAGGTAACGGAAAGTCGTATACTGAAGCTGTACAATTACCTTACCATAGAATGAAAGGTTTGGGCGAAATTGAAAGAAATGATTGTGTAGTATTCAATTGGCCTGCCGAAACATTAGGAAGACCAGTTGACAAGAAAGAAAACTATGTAAAAAGATGTGTGGGAGTTCCTGGAGATAAAATTGAACTTATTAATGCTCAGCTGATGGTAAATGATGCACCACAAGAAGAACCAGAGGGAATGAAAAAGCAATGGCACTATAATGTTAGCACAAAAGGAACTGGCTTAAATCCTAATATATTATATGAAAAATATGATATTACTGAAGGAGGTTATGGTCGTAACAAAAACGAATACAACCTTACTTTAACGAATGAAAGCCGTGATGCAATACAAAGCTTTACGAATGTTACTTCTGTAAAAAAGCAATATGAAAAAGCTGGGGTTTATGCTGATTATATTTTCCCACATGACAAAAACTACAAATGGAATGTAGATAATTTTGGACCTATCACTGTTCCTGAAGCAGGAGAAACGGTAAACATCACAACTGAAAACTTATCCATTTACAAGGATATAATTGAGCGTTACGAAAACAATAAATTAGAAGTTGTAGCGGGTGAAATTTATATTAATGATAAAGTAGCAACTACTTATACTTTCGCTATGGATTATTTCTGGATGATGGGAGACAACAGACACAACTCGGCTGATAGTCGTTTTTGGGGATTTGTACCTGAAAACCATATTGTAGGGAAAGCTCTTTTTGTATGGATGAGCTGGGATAAAAATGCTAAAGGATTAAAAAAAATAAGATGGAACCGATTGTTTAGAAGTGTTAAATAATCCGCTTTTACCAACTGCTTACTTAGCCCCGATTTCCTATTACGCAATTTTATTGCAACACCCAAATTGCAGTATTGAACTTAACGAACATTTTATAAAACAGAGCATCCGTAACAGATGTGATATTTATGGCGCTAATGGAAAATTACGCCTTAGCATTCCTAAAGAAAGAAAAGGAAGTAGCAAAACAATTATTGAAAACCTTAAAATTTCTTATAAACAGAACTGGCAAAAGCAACACTGGAATGCGATAGAATCCGCCTATAACTCCTCTCCTTTTTTTGAATATTACAAGGATGAATTAAAACCTTTTTTTGAAGAAAAAGAAGAATATCTTGTAAACATTAATAGCAATTTTCAAAACGCAATACTTAGAATCTTACAGGAAGAAAATACCATAAAAAATACAACTGAATACTTGCATAAAGGTGATTTTTTTGATTTAAGGAATTATACTTGGAAACTTAAAGACCAAAAAAAATACGATCAAGTATTTATGGAAAAACAAGGTTTTATTCCTAACCTCTCTATTTTGGATCTGCTCTTTAATTTGGGCCCTGAAAGTGCAGATTATCTGCATAATCTAGACCTTGGTATTTAGCCATACCATTGTTGAGGTAAATAAGTCTATTGCCTAACTACTCATATCTAATATCAATTTTCTATTTTTGACAAAATTTTATAAAATGGCAAACTTAGATTTCAATAAGAATGATGATAAGATGAGGTTACTCATCTCGGAGATGAAAAGAAAACATGCTATTGTTTCTTTAGGTGGAGGAAAACAAAAAATTGACAAGCAACATGCCAAAGGGAAACTTACTGCTCGTGAGCGAATTGATTACCTAAAAGATACTGAAGCCAACTTTTTAGAAATTGGTGCTTTTGTTGGAGAAGGAATGTACGGGGAATATGGAGGTTGCCCCTCAGGTGGGGTGGTAGCAGGAATCACTTATGTAAAAGATAGGCAATGCATTGTTGTTGCTAATGATGCGACTGTAAAAGCAGGAGCTTGGTTCCCTATTACTGCCAAAAAGAATTTGCGTTTGCAAGAAATTGCAATGGAAAACAGACTGCCAATTATCTACTTAGTGGATAGCGCTGGAGTGTTCTTACCTATGCAAGATGAAATTTTCCCTGACAAAGAACACTTTGGGAGAATGTTTCGAAATAATGCTCGTATGAGTTCAATGGGAATTACTCAAATTTCTGCCGTTATGGGCGCTTGTGTTGCAGGGGGCGCTTACTTACCAATCATGAGTGATGAAGCCTTAATTGTAGACAAAACAGGAAGTATATTCTTAGCAGGAAGTTATCTTGTAAAAGCCGCTATTGGCGAGAGTATTGATAATGAAACTTTAGGGGGAGCTACAACTCATTGCGAAATTTCAGGGGTTACGGATTATAAGGCTAAAGACGATAAAGATGCATTGGATAAAATCCGAAATATAATGGATAAAATCGGCGATACTGAAAAGGCGGGTTTTAATAGAAAAGAAAGCGCTGAACCTAAGGAAGATCAAAAAGAGATTTACGGAATACTTCCTAGAGAAAGATCAAAACCTTATAATATGAAGGACATCATTGCACGCCTAGTGGATGATTCCGATTTTGAAGAATATAAAGAAGGATATGGACAAACTATAATTTGCGGATATGCTAGAGTGGATGGTTGGGCAGTGGGTATTGTTGCCAACCAAAGAGAAATGATAAAAACCAAAAAAGGAGAAATGCAATTTGGTGGCGTTATCTATTCCGATTCTGCTGACAAAGCAGCTCGATTTATTGCCAATTGCAACCAAAAGAAAATACCATTGGTGTTTTTACAGGATGTTACTGGCTTTATGGTTGGCTCACGCTCCGAACATGGTGGTATTATTAAGGATGGTGCCAAAATGGTAAATGCTATGGCTAATTCTGTAGTACCAAAATTCACTATTATTATTGGTAATTCCTATGGCGCAGGCAATTATGCTATGTGTGGTAAGGCTTACGACCCAAGATTAATTGTAAGTTGGCCAACAGCTCAAATGGCCGTAATGGGTGGTGCACAAGCTGCTAAGGTTTTATTACAAATTGAAAAAGCTTCCTTAAAAGCTAAAGGAGAAGAAATGGATGAAAAAAAAGAAAAGAAACTTTTAAAAACTATTACTGATAAATATGATGCACAAACCTCTCCTTATTATGGGGCTTCTCGCCTTTGGGTAGATGCTATTATTGACCCATTGGAAACTCGTAAAGTAATTTCTATAGGAATTGAAGCAGCTAATAATTCACCAATAAAAGAGGCTTATAATCCTGGGGTTATTCAAAGTTAAAATAAAAAATCATTAACTATATTTGCAACCTTTAAAACAAAACGAATGATTAACATTACTCTTCCTGATGGAAGTATCAAACAAGTAGAAAGTGGAACTTCCGCAATGGATATTGCTATGGGAATTTCAGAAGGGCTGGCACGAAATGTGTTATCGGCTAGTGTAAATGGAGAAGTTTGGGATGCAAACAGATCTATCACCACCGACTCTACACTTACCCTACACACTTGGAATGATAAACAAGGAAAGATGAGTTTTTGGCATTCTTCTGCACACATTATGGCAGAGGCTTTGGAGGCACTTTATCCTGGAGTTAAATTAGGAATTGGCCCTGCAATCGATAATGGTTTTTACTATGATATTGATTTAGGTGATCGTATTCTTTCTTCTGATGAATTACCAAAAATTGAGCAAAAAATGAAGGAGTTGGCTTCTCAGAAAATATCGTTTGACAGAAAGGAGGTTTCAAAAGAAGATGCCATTGCTTATTTCACTGAAAAAGGAGATGAGTACAAATTAGAATTGTTAGAAGGGCTGGATGATGGAACAATTACTTTCTATACTCAAGGTAATTTTACTGATTTATGTAGAGGACCGCATATCCCATCTACCGGAAAAATAAAAGCAATTAAACTCTTAACTATTGCAGGTGCATACTGGAGAGGAGATGAAAACCGTAAGCAACTTACGCGTATTTATGGAGTATCCTTCCCAAAGCAAAAAGAACTTACTGCACACCTAGAATTATTGGAGGAAGCAAAAAAGCGTGACCACCGAAAACTAGGAAGGGAAATGGAATTGTTTACTTTTTCCCAAAAAGTGGGACAAGGTTTACCTTTATGGTTACCAAAAGGAGCACAACTACGTGAAAAATTGGAAAACTTCCTTAAAAAAGCACAAACTAAGGCAGGTTACTTACCTGTAATTACACCACATATTGGCCATAAGGATTTATATGTTTGTTCAGGACATTATGAAAAATATGGAGAGGATTCTTTCCAACCTATCAAAACTCCTAATGAAGGAGAGGAATTTTTCCTAAAACCAATGAATTGCCCTCACCATTGTGAGATTTACAAATCAAAACAATATTCTTACCGTGACTTACCTGTTCGTTTTGCAGAATTTGGTACAGTTTATCGTTACGAGCAATCAGGAGAATTACATGGGTTAACTCGTGTTAGAGGATTTACTCAAGATGATGCTCATTTATTTGTGCGTCCTGACCAAGTTAAACAAGAATTCATGTCAGTAATTGACTTGGTATTGTATGTTTTCAAAGCTTTAGGATTTGAGAATTATAAAGCACAAATCTCTTTGCGAGATCCAGAAAATAAAACAAAATACATTGGTTCGGATGAAAACTGGCAAAAAGCAGAATCAGCCATTATTGAAGCAGCTGCTGAAAAAGGATTAGAAACAGTTATAGAATATGGTGAAGCCGCATTTTATGGTCCTAAGTTAGACTTTATGGTCAAAGATGCTTTAGCTAGAGAGTGGCAATTAGGAACTATTCAAGTTGACTACAATTTACCTGAGCGTTTTGAACTAGAATACACGGGTGCTGACAATCAAAAACATAGGCCAGTAATGATTCACAGAGCTCCTTTCGGTTCTATGGAACGATTTGTTGCTGTATTAATCGAGCATTGTGGAGGTAATTTTCCCCTTTGGCTAGCCCCTGATCAGTACATCATTTTACCTATCAGTGAGAAATTTCATGATTATGCCGAAAAAGTATCTCAAGTATTAAAAAATTACGATATTTGCGGCCCAATTGACCATAGGGCTGAAACTACCGGAAGAAAGATTAGAGATGCAGAAGTTTCAAAAGTTCCTTACATCATTATAGTTGGCGAAAGAGAGGAAAATGATGGGACTGTCTCGGTTCGTAAACATGGAGGTGAGGATTTAGGAAGTATTTCGGTTGATGGATTTGTAACAAGAATAACAGAAGAAATAGATAATTTAATAGCTTTTAATAACTAAAACGGTAACGCAATCGCAAAAAAGAGACCATTCAGAGGTAGAGTAATAGAGAAAAAACTACACCGAACTAACAGAGAAATAACAGCCGCATTCGTAAGAATGGTAGGTGAAGGAGGCGAACCAAATATTATTTCTCTTGATGAGGCACTTAAAACTGCAAGAGACCTTAACTTAGATTTAGTTGAAATATCTCCGAAAGCTGAACCACCAGTTTGTAAAATAATAGATTATAAGAAGTTTATTTACGACCAAAAGAAGAAGCAAAAAGCAATCAAAAGTAAAGCACAAAAGGTTGTTATTAAAGAGTTAAGATTTGGACCAAACACTGGAGAACATGATTTTGATTTTAAATTAAAACATGCGAAAAGTTTTTTAGATGATGGAGCAAAAGTAAAAGCATTTGTATTCTTTAGAGGTAGATCAATAATCTTTAAAGACAAAGGGCAAATCTTACTTTTAAGACTAGCACAAGCGCTAGAGGATATAGGTGTAGTTGAAACCATGCCAAAGCTTGATGGAAAGAAAATGATAATGATAATAGCACCAAAAAAGAAGAAATAAAATAAAAAGAAACAATGCCAAAAATGAAAACAAAGGCTGGAGCCAAGAAAAGATTCAAACTTACTGGTTCTGGTAAACTAAAAAGAAAGCATGCGTTTAAGTCACACATCTTAACTAAGAAAGAGACTAAACAAAAGCACAACTTAACTAAAACAGGATTTGTATCAAAAGCTGATACAAAAAGTGTTAAACTTCAGTTAGGTATCTAAAAAAAAAATTAGGTTATTAACCAGGTATATAGTTCAAGCAAGGGCACAAAATTAAAAGCCACTATACACCAAAAAACATTAAACTATGCCAAGATCGGTCAATTCAGTAGCTGCAAAAGCTAGAAGAGGTAAAATTTTAAAAGCTGCCAAAGGATACTTTGGGAGAAGAAAAAACGTACATACAGTAGCAAAAAATGCTGTGGAAAAAGGAATGCAATATGCATACCGTGATAGAAAAAATAAGAAAAGAACTTTCCGTGCATTATGGATTGCAAGAATTAATGCAGGAACAAGATTACACGGAATGTCTTACTCCCAGTTTATGGGTAAAATTCATGCTAACGGAATTGAGCTAAACAGAAAAGTATTAGCTGATTTAGCAATGAATCATCCAGAGGCATTCAAAGCAGTTTTGGATAAAATAAAATAAATTTTTTAGTTGGTGCTAAAAAAGAAAAGGCGAACATTTGTTCGCCTTTTTTATTATCTCTATTTTTTATAAAACCTACTTATTATCTCAAAATCTAATTAGGAAAGCTCCTCTTTTACTAGTTTTGAAATTAGTGAGCCATCTGCCTTCCCACTCAATCTTTCCACTAAAGGTCCCATGCATTTTCCCATATCAGCAGGTGATGATGCTCCAACCTTTGCAATAACTTCTTTAACAATCTTTCTTACTTCCTCCTCTCCCATCTGAGATGGCAAATAAGGCTCAAGGTAAGCTAATTGATTTACTTCATCAACTACCAAGTCAGGTCTGTTTTGCTCTTCAAAAATTGCAGCAGAATCTTTTCTTTGCTTTACAAGTTTTGCAATAATCTTCAAAGAAACTTCATCAGAAACCGTTGTACTCCCATCCTTAGTTGCCTCTAACATGATAGCCGATTTTACCGCTCTAAGAGCAGCTAGTTTATCTACATTTCTGGCTTTCATAGCCTCTTTTATATCGCTTGTAATTTGGTCTTGTACACTCATTATTTTTTGTATTTATTGTTTTTTGATTGCAATTGCTCTAAAGCTTCCACAGCAAAAGTATATTCAGGATTAATCTCTATTGCTCGTTTATAATCTATTTCTGCTTGTTCTATATTCCCTAAAGTTTCAAAACAATTCCCTCTGGAATAATAGGCCTCAAAAAATTCAGAATTAGAATAAATAGCATCTGCAAAATTATTAGAAGCTATATCATAAAGCCCTAACTCCATGTGTATAAAACCAATATTATAATGTCCGCTACTGTGGGTGAAATTCACTTTATGCAAATCGGCATAAGCCTCCAAGGCAGCATTCCAATCCATAATGCTTTGATAAAACAAAGCTTTATTATAAAGAGTCATCTCATCAGCAGAATCCAATTGAAGAGCATTATTATAATACACCACCGCAATAGTATCTCCCTTGACATGAAACATCTGCCCTAACTGAACAAATCCTTCTTTAAACTCAGGGTTGACATTTACAGCATTCCTGAAACAATTAATTGCATTATCATCTTGCCCTAATTGCTTAAAAGCATAGCCCATTAACATGTGGGTTTTAGCCTGGTTGTATTCAATTTTTAATGAGGCATTAAAATAGTCAATAGCTTCTTTGTATTTTGCATAAGCCAACAACAACTCACCTAATAAAGCTTTATACCTCTGATCCTTATCATTTAATGCTATTGCTTTAGTCAGATGATTTTTTACCAATGAAGGAAACTTTCCATTAGCATTGGGTCTTTTTGAAAGTTCAAAATAAATTTCAGCTACAGAATAATGAAAATCAGGATTTAGAGAGTCCAGCTGCACACATTGGTTTAAATCAAAAAGTGCAGACTCTAAATTATTAAGCTCCTTATTGTAGTTAGCTCTATCTAATAATAAAGTAGCGTTTGTTGGGTCTTTTTGAATTGCTTCAGAAAGTAAAACAATTTCTGATTTTTCAGTATTATTTTCTTTACCCCCACCACAAGCACACAATAAAAGAACCGAAAAAAATGCAATTTTACGCATCATCAGTATTTATTCTTGAGTTAAGGCTTCTTTAATTTTTGTTTCAATTTCTAGAGCAAGCTCTGGGTTATCAGCAATCATTTGTTTTACAGCATCACGCCCTTGCCCTAGTTTTGTTTCACCATAACTAAACCATGAACCTGCTTTATTTACAACATCTAAATCTACTGCTTTATCCAACACCTCACCGGAACGAGAAATCCCTTCACCAAACATAATATCAAATTCAACTTTTCTAAAAGGTGGAGCCACTTTATTCTTTACCACTTTCACCCTAGTTCTATTACCAATAATATCTTCTCCATTCTTAATAGCACCAATTCTTCTGATATCTAAACGAATGGAAGAGTAAAACTTAAGCGCATTACCACCAGTAGTAGTTTCAGGGTTTCCGAACATAACACCAATCTTCATTCTAATCTGGTTAATAAAGATAACTGTACATTGTGTTTTACTAATAGTTGCCGTTAGCTTCCTAAGTGCTTGAGACATTAAACGAGCATGAAGTCCCATTTTGGAATCTCCCATTTCTCCCTCAATTTCTGATTTTGGTGTAAGTGCCGCAACTGAATCAATCACTACTAAATCCACTGCTCCAGAACTAATTAAATGATCAGCAATTTCTAAAGCTTGCTCACCATTATCAGGTTGTGAAATGTATAAATTATCAACATCAACACCCAAGTTTTTTGCATATGCAGCATCAAAAGCATGTTCAGCATCAATAAAAGCTGCAATACCTCCTTGCTTTTGTACCTCAGCAATTGCGTGGATTGTTAAAGTTGTTTTCCCTGAAGATTCAGGACCATAAATTTCAATTACTCTACCCCTTGGATAACCACCTATCCCAAGTGCTAAATCCAACCCAATTGAACCAGTTGGTATAGCCTCAATATCTTCAACTACCCTATCACCTAACTTCATTACTACTCCTTTTCCGTAGGATTTTTCTAACTTACCTAAAGTAAGTTCTAATGCTTTTAATTTTGCACTTTGGTCTTTTTTGCTCATAGCTATAAATTTTATACAAATTAGAGGAATTATCTAACAAACATCAAAAAAATGAAGGTAGATTTATTAACAAAATTACTTTTTTAAGAAATACTTACAAATAGCTGTAATACCACACCTTTCGCACTCAGGCCTCCTTGCTTTGCAAAGGTACCTTCCGTGCAATATCATCCAATGGTGCGCAATATTTAATTTCTCTTTTGGGAAAAGTTTTAATAATTGCAATTCGGCTTGCAAAGGGTTTTTAGCATTAGTGGTAAGACCAATTCTATTGGCAACTCTAAACACATGAGTATCTACTGGCATAGCTGGAATATCAAAATAAACAGATCCTACTACATTAGCTGTTTTCCTGCCCACTCCAGGTAATTTTTGTAAATCTTCAATATTTGAAGGAATTTCAGCTTTAAAGTCTTGCATTAGCATTTTTGCCATACCTGACAAATGCTTTGCTTTATTCCTTGGGTAAGTACAGGATTTTATTAAATCAAAAATTGCATCTATTGAGGAATCAGCCATCACTTCAGCTGTGGGCATCTCTCTAAATAAATCCTTTGTAATTATATTGATTCGCTTGTCCGTACATTGTGCCGAAAGCAAAACAGCAACGGTAAGTTCAAAAACATTTGTATAGTCAAGTTCTGTTTTTGCTTCAGGCATATACTCAGAAAAATAAGCTATAAAGTGTTGTGTTCTTTCTTTTTTATTCACAAAACAAAAGTAAAAATAAAAGAGGCCTCTCGACCTCTTTTACTAACCAAAACCACTTAGTTTAACGAAATTAGAATTTTATGTTTAAACTTTGTTCTAATTGCTCTCACTGAACTTGCATACGAAAGAATAGTATCTATAGTTTCTTTTTTTGGTCTAATCTGATTTCCAGAAAGGATACTGTGTACCGATTTGTCAAATAAAGTATATTCTTCTTTTAACAGATGGTTCCACATTTTTAAAGTAGAGTTTTTGCTCATATAGTATTTTTTTAAGTTTCATTACACACCCTGAACGCAATACTCTACTTAATATTATATAAACATAAATTTTATTTCAGTTGCAAATCGATATGTTGCTTTTCGGCTAACTTTCTAAGATTGATTAAAGCATAACGCATTCTACCTAAAGCTGTATTAATACTTGAATTGGTTAAATCTGAAATTTCCTTAAATGATAAATCCTCAAAGTATCTCATCTTTAATACTTCTTTCTGTTCAGCAGGCAGTTGCTCAATTAATACTTTCAAATCTGAATGCACCTGTGTTTGAATCATTATTTCTTCCTGATTCTTACTTCCATCATCTATCACATCAAAAATGTCAAATTCTGAAGTTGGTCTTATCTTTCTCATTTTTGACTCCTTTCTGAAATGATCAATCACTAAATTATGAGAGATACGCATCATCCAAGGTAAGAACTTACCTTCCTCATTGTACTTTCCTTTTTGTAAGGAGTTAATTACTTTAATAAAGGCATCCTGAAAGATGTCTTCAGCAATATCACGATTTTTAACTTTAGACATAATAAAAGCAAATACTCTGCTTTTATGTCTACTTAATAAAACCTCAAATGATTTATTATCACCATTTAGAAAATTTTGTACTAATACTTTATCGGAGAAATTGCCTAACAACATATACTTTTTTTTTAATTAATAAGAATTTAAAAGTAAATGTGTGGCTATAGGCGGATATATTGTTAGTTAATTGTACGAATTAATTGACAAATATAGTAAAACAATTTTAAATATCCAAATCTTATTTCTTAGCTTTGCGAATTATGTAAAAATTAGATGACCAAAAAACAAATAAATACTAGCGATAATATTGTGATTAGGGGCGCACGCGTTCACAACCTTAAAAACATCTCAATTAACATCCCGAAAGACAAGTTAATTGTTATTTCTGGAGTGTCAGGAAGTGGAAAATCGTCATTAGCCTTTGACACTTTGTTTGCTGAAGGGCAAAGACGCTACATTGAAAGTCTATCGTCATATGCCCGTCAATTCCTTGGGAAATTACAGAAACCAGAAGTAGATGAAATACTTGGGATTTGCCCTGCGATTGCTATTGAACAGAAAACAACTACCAATAATCCAAGGTCAACTATTGGTACAAGTACCGAAATATACGATTACCTGAAACTACTGTTTGCTAGAGTAGGAAAAACGATTTCACCAATTTCAGGAAAACAAGTAAAACGCCAACAAGTAAGTGATGTGGTTGACTTTATTACAAAACAGAAAAAGGAAGAAACTATAATTATAACCGCTAACTATAAACGGGAAGAAAACATCAGTATTCTTTCTACTTTAAGACAACAAGGTTTTTCTCGTGTAATACACCAAGGACAAGTAACGAAAATAAAAGATTTACTTAAGGATGAAACAAAGGTATCAGACAGTAATATACAAGTTGTAATTGACCGTATAATTATTGATAACGCTGATATTAAAGGTAGGATTGCTGATTCTGTACAAACTGCCTTTTTTGAAGGCAATGGAGAATGCAATGTTTTAATCCAACAGGAAAATTACCATTTCTCTAATAAATTTGAATTAGACGGAATACAATTTGAGAAACCATCCACTCATTTCTTTGCTTTCAATAACCCGCATGGAGCTTGCAGAAAATGTGAAGGTTTTGGCTCCATCCTTGGTATTGATAAAAAGAAAGTAATCATCAATGAAAACTTATCCGTTTATCAAGGTGTTATAAGCTGTTGGGGTGGAGAAAAACTAAGCAAATGGAAGGATCGTTTTATTATACGTGCCGCAAAGTTTGATTTTCCAGTACACAGGCCATACAATGAGTTAACAAAAGAAGAAAAAGTTATCCTTTGGAACGGAAAAGGAAAGTGCAAAGGGATACAGCAGTTTTTTCAAAAGCTAGAAAGCCAAAAATACAAAATACAAAACCGAGTTCTTATCGCTAGATATAGAGGGAAAACAGATTGTGATGAATGTGATGGATCTAGGTTAAGAAAAGACGCTCTTTATGTACAAGTTGCAGGTAAAAGTATAGCTGATATTGTAAAGATGAATATTGAGCAAGCACTTTTATTTTTCAACAATATCAAGCTAGACACTTCTGATAGTAAAGTTGCTGACCGACTAACACAAGAAATAACAAGTAGATTACACTATTTAAATGAAGTAGGGCTGAGCTATCTTACTCTAGATAGAAAATCAAACACTTTATCAGGTGGAGAATCGCAAAGAATTAACCTTGCCACTTCTATTGGGAGTTCATTAGTAGGTGCTATGTACATATTAGACGAGCCCAGCATTGGTTTGCATTCCAAGGATACTGAACGACTTATCAAAATATTGAAAGAACTGAGAGATATTGGTAATACGGTTATAGTAGTTGAACATGATGAGGAAATAATGGAACAAGCCGACCAAATTATTGATATTGGTCCTGAAGCAGGGATTCATGGTGGAGAAATTATTTTCCAAGGTAAATTAAAAGACATATATAAAGAGAAAAAAAGTTTAACTACTCAATATCTTGCCGGAAAACTAGTAATTCCTGTACCTAAAAAAAGAAGAAGCACTAAAGATAGGATTATTATTGATGGAATTAATAAACATAACCTAAAAAATATAAGTATTGAGTTTCCTTTAAACGGACTCACCTTGGTTACAGGAATGAGTGGTTCTGGAAAATCCACATTAGTAAGAGATATTTTAAAACCTGCTTTAAATACGCATTTCGGTAATTTTAGCAAAGCAAATAAGAACTACGAAAACATAAGTATCAGCACAAAAAACCTGACTAAGTTGGAGTTTATTGACCAGAATCCTATTGGAAAATCATCAAGGTCGAACCCAGCAACATATGTAAAAGTATATGATGATATTAGGAAACTATTTGCTAGACAGCCTTTAGCTGAAACTAGAAAATACAAAATAGGATTCTTTTCTTTTAATGTTGATGGTGGTAGATGCGAACATTGTAAAGGAGAAGGAGAAACAACTGTAGAAATGCAGTTTATGGCAGATGTACATTTAGAATGTGAACATTGTAAAGGAAGGCGTTTTAAAAAAGAAATATTAGAGATAAAAGTTGGAGATAAGAATATCTCGGATATCTTAAACTTATCCGTTTATGAAGCTATTGAGTTTTTTGAAAGCAATAATGAAACCAGTATTGCACGAAAACTAAAACCCTTACAAGATGTTGGATTGAACTATATAAAACTTGGACAATCCTCCAATACGCTAAGTGGTGGTGAAGCACAGAGAATAAAATTAGCTTCATTTTTAGGTAAAGGAAATACACCTGAAAAAACATTATTTATCTTTGATGAACCAACTACGGGTTTACATTTTCATGATATAAATAAACTCCTTAATTCCTTTTATGCACTCATTGAAAAAGGACATTCAATTGTTTGTATTGAACATAATTTGGATGTCATAAAATGTGCCGATTGGATAATTGATCTTGGTCCTGAAGGAGGGGATAAAGGAGGTGATATTGTATTTACAGGAACACCTGAAGAAATAGTAAATTGTAAAAAATCAATCACTGGTCAGTTTCTTAAAAAGAAACTTTAATCTATCCCTTATAAAAAGAAAAGCCGAGTAAATACTCGGCTTTTTCTTATTTAAAAACATCTAACAGTTTTTATAAAATCTATATTATTTCTTTTTAGCTTTCTTGTCCTTTGCAATCTGCTTGTCTTTAGCTTTCTTGTCCTTTGCAGCCTGCTTGTCTTTAGCTTTCTTGTCCTTTGCAACCTGCTTATCTTTAGCTTTCTTGTCCTTTGCAGCCTGCTTGTCTTTAGCTTTCTTGTCCTTAGCGACTTGCTGATTTTTTACCATTTTCTGCAAATAAGTCGGATCTACTACTTCATCAACTTTTTTGTCTTTAGCAGCTTGCTCATCTTTAGTTTTTTTAAACTTAGTAGTTGGTTTTACTCTAGTACTCTTACTAGCTTTAGATGATGTAACCGTTTTGGATTCTACTTTTTTAGCTGATTGTTTATTTACCTTTTGTAATTTTATACAACTACCACAATCAACTTTGGAATTTAACAACATTAATGTATTCTCCCAAACATAAGCATCCTGCGCTTTAGCCATACCTTCTTTAGTGAAATATGAGATTAAAAATCTGTTACTATCAAAAACCATATAAATAGAAGTTTCATCTTGAAAGTATAATTCTCCATTATTTCTTGATGATTCTAAATAAACTAAATCAGCATTATCTTTAATGAATTTATGCACATACTTATACTCAACAATCAACTGACTTAAAGCAAGGTTTTGATGAATATCATATGGCTGAATTGCAAGAGTAGAATTAACCTCTTCAGGTGACATTCCTAAATTAATATTAAATATCTTGTCTATTGATGTATAAATATTTTTTGTTACTTTACTCTGCCCAAAGACATTAAAGCTACAAGTAACTAAAAGTACAACGATTAATTTTTTTATATTATTTTTCATTATTGTTTTGTTTTTATATTAGCTCCTGCTTTAGCTTTAATTTCAAAATTTATTGTATTATCAATATCTAACAAATCACATAGAGAGCAATCGTCTTTAACAATTTCATTTTCATTTACTCTTTTCACCTTAATACAAGGGTCTCCTACACAGTCCTTGCTTTTGTTCAATACATAATAATAATCTTCAGAATCACACGGGCAATATGAACATGATCCATCATCTTTAGTTGCTTTCGCATTATAATTAACAGCTAATTTATCTGTACATCCTTTAGGTTCTGCCTTAATATTAGGGTCAGGAATACACTGTTCATTACATTGCTTTACTGAATCATAATCTGGATTTAGAACAAAAAGACAAGGGCAATAATCACATAATGTTCTGTCATCAATATCAGCGTTCGCATTGTAATTTTTAGCTTCGCTATCCTTACATCCTTTAACTATAGGTTTAGAAGCATATTCACAACTCCCATCATCTTCAGTGGCATCAACATTATAATTTAGAGCTCTTCCTTTAGCATAATCTGGGCGACCTAAATAATTATCATTCGTTCCATCATCCATACATCCATAACACAACAAATAATCATCAACTACAGCTGTACATTTTAAATTATCATTAAAACACAGTAAATCATTTGCAGAATTTTTTGAATTCTCATTAATAATGTTCTCTAGCAATCCATTTTTAAAAAAGACAGTAAGCTCAAATTCCTTGTCCTCGTAAACCTGCTGACCATTTTTTAAAGCAGACTTTGAAAATTGATTCTTAGCATTTATTTTTCTCTGCATTCTCCTATAATGGTATACATGAATCTCACACTTATCTTTATTGTGAAAAATTTCAAAAGGATAAATACCTAGTTTGTTTCTTACCTCATTTTTAGACATATACTTTGTTAGAGAAGCAACATTAGAAACAGTAGTATAAGGCTTAATAATCTTTTCTACATACTCACATGAGCCATCATCTTTTGTAGCATTAGCATTATAGTTACTTGCCTCATAATCAGTACAACCTTTTAATACCATTGGATACTTACAGCATTTTTTATCAGCCCCACCTTTTACTCCACTACAATCGTGAACGGCTGATTTATTATAATTAAGAGCTGAAACATCTAAACATCCTTGCACCTTGCAACCTGATAAAGATATTAATACTGCAAATAATAAGGCTAATTGATAGTGAATTTTAATTTTCATAATATATTTTATAAGTGATTTTTTAAGTAGCTTTTATTATCTATTGAGGGCTTTCGGAGCTACAACCTTCTTTTTGGTTGGAGTTACAACTTTCTTTGGAGTTGCAACTTTCTTTGGAGCTACAGCTTTATTTTTCTTTTTAACCTTCTTTTTATCTATTTTAGCTTTTGATTTACCAGAAAAAGAGTACGCTAATCCAAATTGCATTCCATTAAAATCAGAAGATCCTTCTGCATCGTTTTTAAGCATGTTGAAATTAAACCCTAAAGATAAAGCAGATGTTAACTGATAACTTAATCCAAGGTTAGTTCCAAATTCATTAAATTTAGGATCTTCATTACCTACACCATTTGAATTAGCTTTATAAGTATCATCAGAAATCATATAAATACCCATCCCTAAATTAGCAGAAAGTTTATTTGTAATTCCATAATTCAAATCTGCTTTCAAGGGAAGAATACCAAACCCCATTCCATAACCAACAGATCCTACTAAGTCCATCTTTTTAGATAAATTCTGAGTGTAATTCAATGAGAGTATTGTTGATTCTGTTGTCTCTGAATCCTCAATCATTGCACCATTCCAAATTGCATAATCTAAACTTGCACCAAAACCTTGAGCAAAAATAGAAGAAGTACCTAAAACTGAAACTAGTAATAATACGTAAATTTTTTTCATAATATATTAATTAAAATTTTGTGTTTTATATAAAATATTAAACAAACTAAAACATAAAATTTTTTATAATTGATACATAATTGATACATTTTGATATATCAGTATGGTAATAAGGTTTTTACATCATAATGTATGATGAGAATCCTATTATTTTAACTTAATAGCTTTAAAAACCTAATTGAAAATTACTATACAAATCTATTTTAAATTATAATCGATATGAAAATCATAACTACACTATTTATAATCCAAATAATTCTGTAAAATAATAGTTGCACTCACTTCATCAACCAGTGCTTTATTCTGTCTTCCCTTCTTCTTAATTCCACTAGCTAAAATGCTCTGCTTAGCAATTTTAGATGTGAAACGCTCATCAATTTGATGTACAGGAATTTCAGGGTATTTTTTCTGTAAGCGTTTCACAAAACCATTTACATGCCCAGTACTATTAGTATTGCTACCATCTAGGTTTTTAGGATCGCCTACTACAAAGCATTCAATACTTTCTTTCTGAACTAAATCACTAATAAAATCATCTAACAAATGAGTTAGTACAGTTGTTAAACCACCAGCAATAATTTGCATTGCATCAGTAATGGCTATACCTGTTCGCTTAGTACCAAAATCAATACCAAGAGCCTTTCCCATTATTGCTTTATTATTTGAAACGTTACACCTTCAGGCAATATCTTTATAGTATAAGTTCCTGCTGAATATTTTTTAATGTCAAATGAAGATACTCCTTTCTGACCTTCCATTTTTTCAACTATCCTACCTACATTATCATATATTTCAACCTCATGATTTATAACATCATTAAAAGTCAGCTTAAAACTACCCATAGTTGGATTTGGAAATAATTCAAAATCAATTTTAGTTTCAACTAGAGCTGATGGAGCAATATACATAGGTGGAAAAACAATATAATCAATCCATGCACAATCTTGACCATCTGAAACAGAGGCATCCTTATCATATTCCCATTCAAAGTCATGATTACCTACTGTGACTGGAAAGGATACAAAACTCCAAGCATTATCAATACCTGACCACTCTCCTTGCTTGTTACCATCAATATAAAATTGTAAATAGTCATATGCTTCTGAAGAGACAAATTTGAAGAAGGAAATATCGCCAGGCGCAGTTACATCAATATTTATATTAAGATGTGAAACTTCACCATCAGGAAGTCCAGCACAAGACTTTGATGAATGAACTCCTTCATAAATATTTGCATTATCAATTACCCAAGGATAAACAGGATCATTAACCCAAGCGTAGTTAGTAAAATCACCTGTTTCATAATCTTCTTCAATAATTCCTACTATAGCATTGAATGTATTGCTATGTGCATATACTCCATCCGTTATTTCATAAGGAAATTCAACATAAGTACCAACAGGAGTATTTCCCGAAACTGTAATATTAAATACGGTGGCTTGTTGCTGATTAGTATTAATAGAAGCTACATTCACTGAAGTAGTATTTACCGTGACATAAGAAGATAAACTTCCTAATGTAGCTGTTAAATTATCAATATTAGCATGTCCAGTATTCGTTGCATCAATGATAAGTTCTAAAGTCTCACCAACATCTAACCTTCCGTTACCGTTTCCTAAAACAGCATCATTAATAGTAAAAGTGGTATGGTCTAATACCGGAGCATTTAACAATACATTAATAGTTGAACTCCAAGTGTTGCTTAAATTATCTGTCATGTCGAGCGTAAACATTACTACATGCTGATCAGTTATATTATTTGCAACTTGGAAAGTAAAAGGAGTAGGAATGCTTAAAATCTGTGATGGGTTAATTATAGAAACAACTGCTGAATTAGTAATTACTGTAACTGCCGGATCAGTAGTTGACAAAGTAACATTAACAGAATTTGCATTTCCTGAACCTACGTTTTGAACATCAACATCCATACTTATCAATTCATTATAATCCGCTAAAGAGTTATTATTTCCTGCAACATCATCAATTGTGTTTGTTGCAAATATTACATACGGTCCGTTAGGAGAAATAATTTGAACTACACTTTGATATGGTTGTTTGAATTGTTTAGTGACTACAATATCAGCAGTTCCAACATTGGATATTGCCGAAAAAGTTAAATTTACAATTCCAGTAACATCAGCTAATTGGGCGTCTAAAAGTACACCATTCATTGAAATAGCTACATACGCATTCTCTTCAGCAGTAACTGAAAAAGAAGTTGTACCAACAGGAGTAGCAGAACCATGAGAAACATTAAGCAAAGTAGGAACCCCAATATATGGCATAAGCGAAGGATCACCCATTAGATGATAAATCTCCCAATAATATTGCTCGGCACCACCCGCTTGGGTAACAGCCAAATTTCCTGAATGAATCATTTGCCCTGCTGTAATAAACCAATCCTCTTGTTGTTCACCATTTTCATGCATTAAACAATCAAAAAGCGCTAATCCCGTACCTGCATAAGTTGGATTTGCCAAGATACTTCCATTCCCTACTGCCCACCAAAAATCTTCATTCCAATACGTATTATTTGAACCTCCAATATAACCTACAGCTCCTTTATTATTTGCTCTAAGCAAACCCTCTCCAAAACAAACTGGCACATCAAATTTATTGGACTGACAACAGTTACCCACCATAAAACCATACTCATCATTATTTTGTAATCCTGAAACATCAGAAGTTGAAAAACTAGGGTCCGACCAACCATTAGAACCACAATGAGCTGTATAATTTGCAAAACCAACTCCTTCACTAACATCAGAAATAATAGCTGCTGAAGCTGTTGACATATCAGAAGTAATAGGTGTACCTGAACCATACAGGTAATTATGAATTGTTAACCCATGAGCAGTATTAAAATAATTGCTAGTTCCATAATTTATTTGTCCATTCCCATAAGTAGGCGCCATAGAAGCATCTACTCCTGCAACTAATACTACCTCATCCAAAAAGGAAGGATCAGAGAATGTATATTGTTCGTGTGTTAGCGTTTTATATACTTGAGCCTCAACATCAGCAGAACTTAAAGCTGAGAACCTTCCATAATACATCTCAGGATAAAAATCACCACCGCCATCAAACTCACAGAAATACATATCCGACAGATGATTACCAGTATTAAAGGATGGAACTTGTCCGTCATCTCCTACGATTAATAAATAAGTTGGTGCTGGGTCATTAGTGGTTGCATTGTCATACATGTCTTTTAAATAAGCATGAATAGAGGCTGTTGTATTCCCTACTGCAGGATCATTAGTGTAACCCTCAACTACCATAAATCCTTTTTTAGTTTTCCATTGTACTAATGGCTGCAAGGCAGTTTGGAATGCAGGATCAGAAACAATTACATATTTTACAGGATAAGTAGTAATTACATCCTTTTCTTGCATTGGCATATAATTTAAACAGCTTTTAAACAAATGCTCAAATTCTGGAGAATAGTACCTTTTTTTATTCTCAAGGTGGGCTGAAATATCTGTATTTTTAAATACTACTTTCACCTCCATTTTAGTAATTACCTTAAGTTCATTAGTTACAGGATTGTATTGAAAAGGAGAAATTGAAATTCTAGCCAATTGCTGTCCTCTCATTTTTCCTAAAAGTTCGGTAGTAATTAACTTATTGGTATAAAAATCATTATTTGCATAGTACTCCTCATTAAAATAAAAAGGAACAGATGCAGCATCCTCACTTTTTGAGATAGATGGTTGTGAGGGGAAAATAGTATTCGTAATCCCATAGTCGGACAAAGAGATTATTTTTTCTTCTTTATTTATGATTTTAACGCTCACTTGTGCACCAAATGGAATATTAATTAGCTCTTCCAATACAGGTAATTCTGCATTTCCTTTTAATGCATTTTCACCATATCCTGAAACAATTAATTTTACAAAATCACCAGCATTGGTTTTCACATTCATAGTCTGAAATTCAGAAAGATGATTTATAAAAGTAAACTCAGTAAGGGATTTTTCTGTTATTGTAAGCTGATTATTGGTTTCAGTAAGTTTAACATCAGTAGCTGATACACTAAAACTTAATACAAGAATTAGGTTTAAAAAAAGGTTTTTCAAATTCATAATAAAATTAATTTAAAACAAAAATACGATATTTTAGTTTTGGCAGCTAATTTCCTAATACATATCTTATTCATTCAAAAAAACTACAAAACTGTAACCTTTTAGTTTTTTACTCGTAAATGGTAATGGCTTAACCGAAAGGTTAGGCTTTTTTTATTCAATAACTATCCTCTTCTCCACAGTACCATCATCATAAATATAGAGTAAAATAGTTTTATCAATTACTACTTTACGATTAACTTCTCTACCTAACAGGTCTGTAATTCTTAACAAAGTTCGCTCTGTTAACTCAGGGTTAGCCAAACGAATAGCGGAGGGTTGCGTCCAGAAGATTGGTGATGTCCAAGTAGTAGAACGGTAAGCTCCACCCGAAAGGTCACACCATGTTCTTGCAGAAGCACGGTAAGTTTGTCCTGGAGTTAATCCATTCTTATCCTTAGTAAGTGCTGGATACATTACTCCAAAGCCACCGGCAGTTGTCCAAACACCACCAGTAAAATCTGGTCTTAACTTAATACGTGCAAAACTATAAGTTGCTGTAGTATCCCAAGTAAATGAAGATTTTGTTGTAGTTGGAGAAGTAACTGCAAAGTTAATTACATTAGGACATAAGTCCAAAGTAGTAAAGTTTTGGATAACAGACCAGCTGGAAACACCACCACCACAATACCAAGCTTTCATATAATATTCATAAGTAGTTGAAGCAATTAAGCCTAAAATTTTCTTACTTGTAGTATTTAAACCAAACTGGCACAAACCAGAACCTGACATAGTTTTGGACAACCAGGTACTTGTTCCAACTTCTCTGTATCTAACACGATATTGATCAACCATACAAATAGGATCATTCATGTTATCCCAGTTAACTCTTGCTCTATCATGAATTAATTCAGAAATATAAGCATTCGTAGGGGAAGGATTAATACATAAAATAGGAGTATAAGTACATGAACCATCATCTGTATTAGCCAATGGGTTATAGTTTAATGCAGTAGAATCAGTACAACCATAAACAATAGCAGCATCTTGCACAACAATAACTGAAGTTGAAAAACAATTATTAGCATCAATTGCATAAAAGGTATAATTACCTGCCCCAATATTTAATAAATTTTGAGTGGTTGCATAAGGACTTACCCAGTAATAAGAATACGGAAGTACACCACCAGTTGTAGTTGTATAAATAGCCCCATCACTCATTCCTGGTGCTGATGTGCTTACTGAATTATAAGAAGTACTCATAATAGCTGGCTCACTAACAGTATAACTTGCTGTTTGTACTTGCCCTTGAGCATCAGTAACAGTAATGGTATAATTTCCTTGCGATAAATTAGATAAATCTTGAGTAGCTGTTCCGGTATTCCACAAATAAGTAAAAGGAGCTAAACCTCCACTAATAGAAACATCAATTGCACCATCATTACCACCATTGCAATTAACACCAATAATACTAGCTGTAACTACAATTGGTATATTTACAGGCACACAACCATTGGATGATTGCAAGGAAGATCTACTCCCATTTAAGGTAGCACGCATTCTTGTTTTCTGTCCAGCACTAAACATATACATACAAGCATCATAGGTATAGTCCATGTAGTTCATAAACATATCACCATTAGGTGCATTTCCTGTACAATTTGAAGTTGATGGAAAACTAGGACATCCTCCATTAGATGTTGCTTGTGTTGGTGTATCTGAAACATAATCGTTACCACAATTAGAATCTCCCCATATATGTCTTAAATTTAACCAATGACCTACTTCATGAGTTGCTGTCCTACCTTTATCATAAGGAGATGTAGCTGAAATATCACCAAAATAAGCATAATCAATTACAATTCCATCAGTACTTGAATTACCACCAGGGAAAGTAGCAAACCCTAAAAGTCCGCTACCTAGATTACAAACCCAAATATTTAAATAGTCAGACGTATTCCATGCATTTTTACCACCACTACTTGAATATTTCATGCTTGTATATCCCGAAAAAGTAGAAGTAGTTGTTGATGTTCTTGTAATACCAGTTGTAACATTGCCACTTGGATCACGAACTGCTAAACAAAATTCTATCTCACAATCAGCAGCAACACCCGAAAAAGCAGAAGGCACAGAAGAAGCATCAGAATTTGTTTTTCTAAAATCCTCATTCAATACTTGTATTTGAGAATACACATCATTATTAGAAATGTTTTGAGCAGAAGTTTTATATACAATATGAACTACTACAGGAATAGTTATCACATTAGGCATTAGACTTTCAGGGTTATTTGCAATCCAATTTTGAATTGCTGATTCTTCAACCTGCATTCTCTGTTCAACTTGAGGATCATTCTGCTTTAATTCATCCAAGTGTTGCATTGTACCGCAATTCCTTGTTTGAGCTTGTACAGCTACACAACATATCCCAATAAATATTAGCGTAATTAATTTTTTCATACTTTTAATTTTTATAATTTTAGTGTAAGTAAAGATACAAATTATCGCTTACATATTGATTTGTAGTCACACCATTCACAAGCTTTAACGTCAGCAACCTGAGTAAAGTTATCATTCTTAATTTGACTTAGAATAAACTCTAATTGTTCTTCCACTTCACCCATAACATTAGCATCAACTCTAACTACCTCCTTTTGTCGTGTTCCTATTTTCTTACTCACTTTTATTAACCCTGACTTCAAGTTTTTAAATGCAAAATTTCCAGCAACCACCTCCTTTTCCTGATGCTGTGGGTTCATTTTCAAATATAAATAAGCATACATCAATAACTGAAAGGCTTTTGCTTTTTTATTATTAGAAGTTAGCTCATCATATTCAGTAAACGCAACCTCAGTCTCTTCTACTTTACCCGTCTTATAATCAATAATTCTAAGGATATCACCCTCAAAATCTACTCTATCCGCCTTTCCAATTAATTTAAAATTAAGCCCATCAACCATTAAGTCGTGCTTCAAACTCGCCTCCTTACTTACTAAGTTTATTTGCTTATTACTTGCAGTCGCTTCTTTGAGTAACTGTTGTTCTAGCTTTAAAAAATCCTTTGTTAATTTTTGAGCAATCTGCAGACTTAAATAATTTTTACCTTCCTGCATTCCTTGTTTAGAAAGAGCAGCAATAAAGTTATCCTCAATGCCTTTAAGAATAGAAGGGGTAATTTCCTTTATGATTTTTTCAGTAAGCACACCAATAGGATAATATTTTTCCAACGCATCATGTACAGCATTACCCATAGTACTCGAATCAGCATATTCCTCCACCTGATCGTCCTCCCGAATTTTAGCCAAATAATGATAATAAAAGGATAAACTGCAATTTGTGTATTTATTCAATGCGGACGGAGAAACTCCTTTTTCGGCCCAAGCCTCAATTTCCTTTTCTAACCCTTCATTTTTAATTATAATAGAGGCTGCATTGCTAATCTCCAAATCCTCTCCTTTATAAACCAATTCCTTAATTTCTCCAGGATATTCCGATAATAGTTGAGTAATAAATCGGCTTTTTTCTCCAGAACCAAAATCATCCGTTTCAGAATTATAAATAAGCGTAATATTGTTTGCCCTTTGCAATAATCGATAGAAATGGTAAGAGAATACCGCATCACTTTCGGCATAAGTAGGCAATTTAAAGTAGCGCTTCATATCATAAGGAATAAATGAATTTACCGACTTCCCTTTTGGTAATTTTCCTTCATTTACACTTAACATAATTACATTTTTAAAATCAAGCGTTCTGCTCTCCAAAATCCCCATTAGCTGCACCCCTTTCAAAGGCTCTCCCTTAAAAGGAATACTTTCTTTGGCCACCAACTGTTGCATAATAATCTGCAAAGTTTTTAGTTCAATATCAAAATTATTTTCTGCAATTAGATTCTTTAAAACCGTAAGGGCATTGTAAAAGGTAGCTAATATTTCTGATTCAATTGAACCCTTTTTACCTACTAAAGGCAATTTCAATTCCTCAATTAATTTATTAAAGGTTTGTAAAGCATCATCAACACTATTCCAAAGATGAAACACAAGCTTTACAGTTTTACTATTTTTAAAATATGAATCAATATTATGCTGAGTAACAAACACAATATTACTTTTAGTAATAAAACGCATAAATGCAATTCCATCACTTATTTTTGTAATCTTTGAAAAATAGGGATGCTCTATAACTGCAATAACATCTTTGTAATAAAATGCCTTTCGATTGTACTTTATCGCATGAATTTGCAATTTAAAAATCGCTTCCACCAAAGAAAAAAGAGCAGTATTTTTAAGGGGACTACCCATAGTAACATTCAGCTGTTTTATTTCAGAAGGTAAATTATGTAATACCGGAAAAAGCAAAGCTTCATCCGCCAAAACAATAGCGGTGTTGCTATTATCCAAATCAGATGTTTCAAACCCTTTAATCACCTCAGCTGCTACCTTTGCTTGGGTGATATTTTTAGGACAAGCGACCACATTAAAACTTTCTTTTTTCTCACTAAAATAATCTCCTACTCCATTAAAATCAATCTCAGACCACCTCTCTCTTTGTTCCCTTAAAAAACCACCTGCTTCATGTTGAGGATTATCATAATAGAAATTATCTGCATCCCAAAACACCCTAGCAATATCTTCCTTTTTTAGGTAATCAATAATTTCTTGCTCTGACTTTGTAAGTGCATTTAAACCAACAAACCAAACTTTATTCCATTTCACTTGAGCAGTAGATATGTTTTTGGCTGCAAACTTATAAGCCATACCTTGGTAGGCCAATTGCTCTTTTAAAAGTGAATCGTTAAAATGTGTATACCAGCCCAACATCCCTTCAAAGAAACTAATATAATCGTGCTGCATATCAGAAAGATTATCTTCAGCCAAACTCCAATTATCGACACTCCAATCTTCTAACTCTTTAACATTCTTCAAGTTTGTATAGATAGATTTTGCATCTACCAAGTTTCTATCTATTTCATTAAAGTCATGCAATAAGACATTACTCCAACTTAAAAAATCATCAAACGAATCAATTTTTTTAGGAGGAAATGCAAGATAAGATTGATACAATTTAAATTGCAAGGAAATATTATCTAAAACGGTTAGTCCTGAAAGTTTTTCGGTAAATTCCTCAATAGAATAAAAATCAGGAAGGAAAATAGGTTGTTTAATTTTTTGTGACAAATAGTGTTTTAAGAATACTATTGCACGCTTTGAAGGCAATACAACTGCAACTCCCTCCATACTTACAGGGAATTTACTAAGCAATCTATCTGCAATTTTATCTAAAAATGCCATCATAATACTTCCACTTTTATTTCATCAGTAATATACACCAAAACTCGCTTTGTGTTTTTGTATCCCATAGCTTGTAAAGCAGAAGCATACTCCGTAATTTGCGATTCATGATTTGTACTCTTCACTCCAGTTTTATAATCTATCACTACTACTTCATCAGAGTTCTTTGCAAACAACAATCTATCAGGAATATAGGTTCTTCCATTTTCCATTAAAATTTCTTTTTCTGTTTTTACATTCCAATTTTCATCAAAGTAAGGAGCTATATTTTTATCACTCAACAACTGATCAATCGTTATTTTTAATTTTTCAGCATCTTCTTTGGAACACCTCCCCAACTTGTAAAAACTCTCAACTACTTTTTCTTTTTGTTCTAAATAATGAATTTCTGAAAGCACTAAATGTAATAGTTTTCCCCAATCCCTTTTTGCATTTACTGATTCAATATCCCAAATTTCCTCAGCAGTATGCTTTAATGAAATAACCTCTTTCCAATCCAATTTTTTACGTTTCGTTACTAAAAAAGAATTCTCAATTTTATCACTATATTCATGCATCATATCGGCATCTCCTATTTCAATTGGAAAATTATCATCATAGGCATATAAAAAGGAATTGAGATCTCCTTTCTTCTTAAAATCATCAGAAAGTTTATCAGGAAAGTATTTTGAAAAAATATACAAACGCTCCTTAGGGCGTGTCATAGCGACATAGAGTTTATTTAAGCTATCCAACAAACTCATTTCTTTCTCTTTCTGATATTGTGAACTAAAATAAGATTGTTCCAATTGCTTATTTCCATTGATTAATGCTGCTGGTAATTGTTTGTTGAAATAAGCAGAAGTATCTACCCAAATATCAGTAGTTTTTTTTCTATCCTCCCAATTAAAAGGAATCATAACAACATTAAAAGCCAAACCTTTGGACTTATGAATAGTCATAATCTGCACTGCATTAGTTCCTTCTGGAATTACAATTGCTTCTTTATTCTTTCGTTCTTCCCACCATAATAAAAATTCAGAAAGGCTACTTCCTTTTTTTTCAGTAAAAGCCAACACAACATCCAAAAAGAATTGCAGATAAACATCTTCATCAAATTTAAATAAACGAATAAGCTGCTCCACCATTTCGTACAAGGGCTCTTGCAATAATTTTTCAGAATTGATAAATATATTCGCTTTCTTAAGCACCTCATTAAATCCTTCTTCAGTTTTAACTTTTAAATTTAAGGCATGTAAATTTTCATCCGATAAAATATGTGCAAATAAATATGCTGAAATTACTGATTTAGAAATAGCATCTTTAGGGTTTTGCAAATAACGCAATAGTGAAATTAAGGCATTCACTTTATCGGACTTACTAAGTAATAAACCCTCATTTGATATTACTGGGATTTTTGCTAGAGAAAGTGCCTCAGCCACCAAAGCCACTCTTTTTCTACTATTACATAATATGGTTACATCATTAAAGCTATAGTTGTTTTCATTGACAAGCTTGTGAATTTCATCTACCATCTTTTCCAGAATCAACTCCTTAAAATCATGTTCTTTATCACCAAAAAGCTCAATACGAACATAACCCCCTTCTTTTGAAAAGTCACTTTTCTGTTCCTGATTATCATAAATATCAAGAATATCATTAGAAAGCAATGATTTTGTATTTTCAAAAAACTGGTTATTAAATTCTACAATATGCTTTCTGCTTCTAAAATTATTCAATAAATTATCCGATTCAAAGTGGGATTCTAATTTACTTTCCCAATCCTTTTTAAAGAGCAAATCTTCTCCTTTATAAATTTTTGGCAGTTGCGAGAATTGCTCGACCTCCCCTCCTCTCCATCTGTAAATAGATTGTTTTCCATCTCCTACAACTAAGCTTTTTCCATAATCTAACGAATCAGTAATTAAAGGCAATATATTTTGCCATTGCAAAAGAGATGTATCCTGAAATTCATCAATTAAATAATGATTGTACCGCTCCCCTAACCGTTCATAGATAAAAGAGGAAGGCTGATTGGTTACTACCTTATGTATTTTCTTATTGAACTCTGAAATTTGCTCAATATTATTTTCTTTTTTAAAGGCTCTTATTTCACCCATCAATTCGTTAAGAACAGCAATAGAATAAATATTTTTAAGGATCGCTTTTACTGAGTTATACTCAGTAAGCAAATTCATTATCTCTGTAAAAAATTGATTTAAATTAGGCTTTAGGCCATCTACTAAATCTTTAATCCCATCCTTTTTCCCATCTGCATACCAAACATCATTAGCCATATTTCTAAGCAGTGCATCTGTAGGACTCCACTTTCTATCTTGCTTATGACCTACATTTTCAGCAAAATACTTGTAAAAAGTTCCTCTTAAAAAATGATCTTTTGTTAATCCATTAGCATCAAAAAATACACATACCCTATCTGCTAAATCCTCCACTGCAATTGTTATTCTTTCTTTATCTAATTGCAAGTCCTTTTTCACTTGCATACATTGCTTAACCGTAAGTATTTTCCCATCAGTAAATGCAGTAACTTCTTCTTTAAACAATTGCATAGAAAACTCTTCCAAGTCTCGCTCAATATTTGTGCTTTTCCCGTCCTCAGCTTTTTGCATTGCAAAGTTTACTAGTGCATTAGACAAATCACCTCCACTATCAGACATTTTACCTAAAAGCAAAGCCACAACAGGTTGAATGATTTTATAAGAATCCATTTCCAAATCAAAATTATGCGCCAGATCTAAATCAGAAGCAAAAGTCCTAACAATTTTATAGGTAAACTTATCAATGGTTGAAATCCCCAAATCAGCATAATGATGCAAAATATGCTTATGAACGACAGCTGATCTTTTATAAATCTCATCTTCCTTCAAATCAGTTTTTTCTAACAACCAATCCAATATCCCATCTTTATCCTTTTTTTTTGATAACGTATCCAAATATTCCAGCACCCTTTCTTTCATCTCTGCTGCTGCCTTATTGGTAAAAGTAATGGCTAATATTTTTCTGTAATAATCAGCATAGCCAAAACGCCCACCTTGCAATGCTAAAGCTATAAAACTTAGGGAAAGCGTATAGGTTTTCCCACTACCAGCTGAAGATCGAAATACTTGAAAATTTTTACTCAATGTGAATTTAATTTTAGGAAGCCTAAATGTAAGAAGTATTCTATATTCAAATAAATATTTCTATGCTTTTTATTAACAGATTTTAAATTTTTCATCTTAAAAATTCGATAAATTTGAATAGTTATGAGAAAAACACTTAGTTTTGCTAAAAATTACTCACTAAATGAAGATAATTATTGCAGGTGCAGGAGAAGTAGGATCATACATTGCACACATGCTAGCAACTGAGGATCAGGACACCTATTTAATTGATAACAATAAAAAAAGGTTAAACAAAGTTCAACAACATAATGATATTATTGGGATTGAAGGTGATGCAAAAGATATTGCTGTTTTAATAGAGGCAGGCGTAAAGTCATGCGATTTATTAATTGCAGCTACCTCATCAGAAGAAACAAACTTACTAATTTGCATTTTAGGAAAGAAATTAGGAGCTAAAAAAACAATAAGCCGAATAAGTAACTTTGAAGAAATAGGTGGTAATATGCGTACCCTTTACCAAGAAATTGGAGTGGATCATGTTATTTCTCCAGTTGAAAAAGCAGCAAAAGAGATTCATCAATTGATAAAGCATGAAGCTTTTTTAGATAATTATGATTTTGAGGGAGGGAAACTTTCAGTTTTTAGTATCCAACTTGCTGAAGCTTCTCTTTTAGTAAATAGCTGTGTTTTGGATTCTAAACATTTTCACAACAATTTATCATTTAAACCAGTTTCTATCCTAAGGAATAATGAAACTATAATGGTGCAGGCAAAAACAGAATTCAAAGTAAATGATATTATTTATTTTATCTCTACACCTAAAGGATATGAGGAAATACCATTAATATGCGGACAAAAAGATATTGACATTAAAGATGTTATGATATTGGGGGCAAGTAAAATTGGTGTCCTTACTGCCGAAAGACTACAAGGAAAGTATAATGTTACTCTCATTGAACAAAATGAGGAGAAAGCTAATAAAATTGCTTTAAAACTAAAAAAGACATTAGTCATTCATGGTGACGGAACAGATGTTTCCTTACTTGAAGAACAAAGCATTGATGACATGGATGCTTTTATTGCGGTAACAGGAAATTCAGAAACTAATATAATTTCTTCCTTAGTTGCCAAATCCCATGGCGTGCGTAAAACTATTTCAGGAGTTGAAAATGTTGACTACATAAAACTTTCTCACAATATTGGGATTGACACCCTTATCAATAAGAAAGTAATTGCTGCCAATGATATTTTAAAATATATCCGTAAAGGAGAAGTAAATGCTATTGCTACACTAAGTTTAGATGCTGAAGTAATAGAGTTTACTGTAAAAGCAAACAGTAAAATAACAAGAAAAATATTAAAAGAGTTAAACTTACCTCCAATGGTAAATATTGCAGGAGTAGTTAGAGACGGAAAAGGATTCATCCCTTTTGGAGAGTTTCAATTAGCAGAAGGGGATAAAGCAATCGTATTTGCTAATGATGAATCCATACATAAAATTGAAAACTTCTTTCAGTAAATAATGGCTAAAAAACTCATTAACAAAACGGTTGTACTTAATGTAGTGGGAACCCTTATTATTATCACAGGATTCTTAATGGCACTTGCCATTCCATTTAGTTTTTATTATGATGATGGAATGCAATTTGTATTCATAAAATCTACAATAATTACTTTGATTATTGGGCTATTGACCAAATACTTAACCCGAAGAAAGAAAAATGATGAAGTAAAAAAAAGGGAAGGATATTTAATTGTTGCCTTTGGTTGGGGTGGGATGATTATGTGCAGTGCCATTCCCTACCTACTAAGTGGCTCTTTTGATGGAGTTACCAATGCCTTTTTTGAAACTATTTCAGGACTAACAACAACTGGCTCCTCTATACTTAACAATATAGAACAAATGCCTGAGAGTATTCTGTTTTGGAGAAGCATGACGCAATGGATTGGCGGAATGGGAATTATAGTACTTACCATAGCAATCCTCCCCCTTTTAGGAGTTGGTGGTATGGAACTTTTCGCATCAGAAGCACCAGGACCAACCAAAGATAAAATACACCCTAGAATAAAAGAAACAGCCAAAAGATTATGGTTGATTTATGTGAGCTTAACGCTTATGCAAACGCTATTATTATGGTTAGCAGACATGAATTTCTTTGACGCTTTTAATCACGCCTTAACCACAATAAGTACAGGTGGTTTTTCCACTAAACAAGCTAGTATTGGTCATTTTACATCTCCTTTAATTCAGTATATTGTAATTGCATTTATGTTTCTGGGAGGGACAAGTTTTACTTTACTTTATTTAGGGGCTAAATTGAAATTCAAAAAATTTCTAGAAAATGATGAATTTAAATGGTATGTAAGTGCTATACTATTACTATTATTAGTCATAGTCCCTTTAGTAAATCAATCAACTAATGGTAGTTTAGAAAATAGTTTTCGACTTGCTTTATTTCAGATAGTTAGTATAATAACAGGTACTGGTTATTCAAATGCTGATTTTACAACTTGGGGAGCCTTTGCAACATTCATCTTTTTTCTTTTAATGTTTAGCGGTGCTAGTGCAGGCAGTACAAGTGGAGGTATTAAAATTGTTAGAATAATATTACTAATGAAAAATACACTCTTAGAATTTAAAAGAAGATTACATCCTAACGCAATCATTCCTGTATATTTAAATAAAATTGCAGTTCCACCTAAAACAATTTATAACCTACTAGCCTTTCTTTTCTTATATCTCTTTACATTTGTAACCGGAGCTATTATTCTAACTTTTATAGGATTAGAATTTAAAGATGCTATAGGCGCTTCAGCTACTGCAATAAGTAATGTAGGGCCTGGAATAGGAAGTATAAACCCTTCTTCAAGCTTTGCTCACTTACCTGATGCTGCAAAATGGGTGCTGTCTTTCTTAATGATTTTAGGAAGATTAGAACTCTTTACAATCGCTATTTTATTTACTCCTTATTTCTGGAGAAGGAATTAACTATTCCACAACTATTTTTCGCTCAACAGATCCATCATTATAAATATTAATGAAAGGTTTATTGCTTTCAGGAAGTACAGTTTTTCCTAGTAGATTTACTGTTTTAAGTAGTTTTTTATCATTTAAATCAGAAACTTCATTAACAGCACTTACAGACATTAATGGAGCATACACAAAGTGTACTTCCTTTGCAGTAGAAGCTGAATAAACAACTGAAAATGTTCCTGCATAAGGACCTCCATAAGCAATATCAGGTTTTAACTTATGACCAGAAGTAGCTGTATCAGAAATCACCCCATTACATAAACTTTTACCATTACTCCCCATCACATTATAAAAAGATTCCTTAACTCCATTTCTACTTTCTTCCCAAACACTTACAAAATAATTCAAATCTGTAGCAATTTCAACTTTATCTTGAAAGGGGCTTCCTGCTGATTCTAGTTGTGTGAAATATGATTTTTGCAAATCATCTTTATTGACATTAGACTTATACAACTCATTAACACCCGAACCGCCATTACGCCTTACAACCATGATACTATCACCAAGTACAGCACCTACTGCTGAGGAAGTTGGGCAAGCATTTAATATCCAATTTATACCATCTAAATCCTGAGTAGTAGTAAAAGTTAAGCCTTCATCAGTTGAATGAGCAATATAAGAGTTCCTTACATTAACATCATTATTTCTAAATAACAAATACACATTATCCCCATTAGTAACCAAAGTAGATTGGCAACAATCACAAGGTTCACCAGGAGCTAAAGCACTCACATCAGCAGCCAGCGAGAAACTCATCCCAAAATCAAAAGAGGTTTTAACCATTTGCTTCCAATGTGTCCAATTTGGCAAACACTCCATATAAGAAATAACAGGATTTCCATCCTCACGAACACTTATATTTGGCATAGCAAATTTGTGTGTATTAGAATTATCAGAAACTCTAATCGTATCAGAAAAAGTAAGTCCTCCATCAAAAGAACGCTTTAAATAAATAACATGATTATTATGCAATAAAGATTCAAAAATAAGATAGACAGTATCTCCCTTTGCAGCAATTTCAGGACCAATAAAACCAGTAAGCATTAAATCAGCATTTACCAAATCAGCAGCACTATCAAAATCAGTACCATTCCATTTTCTTGATTTAATTGCTTTAGGTGCAGAAGGTTTTGACCAAATAACAAAAGGACTATTATTAGCCGTTATCACTAGTCTTGGTCTTTCATAACCTTCAGCAGACCCACTACTAAGGATGTAAGTAGTACTCGGAATTAAGCATTGTGCAAAAGAAAAAATGGGTAATAACAGATAAAATAGAATAGATTTCATAGCAATAAATTTTTCTATAAAACTACAACTAAATTAACGAATGATGGATAGCTGCCCTACATCTTGATGCTTCCAACCTTCAAAGTCTTGAAAATACATTTCATAAATATAGGTGCCAAAAGGCAAATCTTTTCCTGTTTTATAATGCTTACCGTCCCAACCATTAACATTCAAAAAGCATTCCAGATCAGTAATATTTTCGGTTGCATACACTAAAGTTGAAAAACGATCATACACATTAAAATAAAAAGTAGCCTCTCTTACCCCATGATGCGTTAAACAAAACACATCATTCACTCCATCTAAATCAGGAGTAAAACTATTGGGGAAATACATCCAATATTCATCCGCAATCCATAATTGCTTAAAGGTTGTATCACGACACCCAAAATCATCAATTACAATTAAACTTATTTGATAAATCCCTGCTGAGTCTTTAAAAGTATGATAAGGATTTTCAGTGAAATCCGGTAAAGAATTGTCGCCAAAATCCCACTGCCAAGACACAATACTTCCTGAACTCACATCATTTAGTTGTAAAGAAGGAAACAAAATACGCAAAGTGTCAGTTGCAGTTGTAAAAAGTGCAGTTGGCGCTTGCTTAAAGGTAACAAAAGCAGAACCAGAAATTAATCCTAAACCATTTTCAAAAGAAGTTAAAGTATAAGAACCCTCCTCATTTGTATTAACAATATAAGGATTAGAATTAGTAGTAATTGAAGGTTGAGAAACACCATTTACTGCATAGACAAAAGTAAATGGAGATGTTGATCCAGTAAAATAAATTTTCACTGCAGCATCCATATTTGTATTATCGCAAAGAGTATCATTTCCTGAAATAAAAGCATTTAAAAAATCAGTAATAATCACGCAAGAATCACTTACGTCAGCTAAGAAAGTAGCACTTATACTATTAGCATTGGGCAATACAGAATTATTAAAGGTTAGCCACTTAACAAACATCCAGTTAGGCTGTATATTGGCAACTATACTTATGCTTTCTCCTGACCAATAATTCTGAGAATAAGGTAAAGCTTGAACAGTTCCATTAACAGATAAAGTAGCGGTACCAGGGTTATTGACATTGAAATTAATCTGCACCCCTAATCTTTTATGAATGATTGAATCTGTAAAAGCAGTATCACATCCAATTATAGAGTAAGTTTGAGTTGTAAAGAAACCAGTATCTGAAGGATTAAAAACCATAAGCTCAGCAGAAATTGTGTCATAAGTATTATTAACAGTCGCAATAGTTATGGTAATCGAATCAGTAACCGTACCAGAACACGGACTTAGTATAGTAGCAAAGTAGGTGGAAGTAACTACTGGAGTAACATTTATAGAATTACCTACACCTAAAATATTGCCTACAGAATCTGTCCAAGTTACTGGACCAGCAATAATAGGAAGAAAAGGAATTGTATTAATTACATAAGAAGTAGCTCCCATTGGAATAAACTCCCAACCCTCATTTGTTGCTGTCCAAGTTAATGGCCAATTTCTAGGCTGTAAAAGAACAGGGTCATCAACTATATCAAAATTAGTACTTGTTGCATCTACCAATCCCTGAACAGCAGCTCCTCCATTCCAAGCTATACAAAGCGGTTTATCCTGTAGGAACATTTCAATTTTATCAGTTCCCTCATATAGAACTACCTGAGTTGTAAGTAGATCAGAAATACACGAAAACATTGGTACTGCACACCATGTTACAATAAATACTCTATTTGGAGCTATACCTGTTGTCCCATAATAGACACCTCCTCCGGCGCCTGTATTAATATCATGCCAGGGAGCCATAATTGCATTTTCTGGCATGCTGCCAGGATTAGGTATTGGAGTGTTAATAGAATAAGGAGAGTATTGATTTGCTTGAGTAAGATCAAAAGTAATATAACCATTACCAGAAATCACAAGTTGTGTGTAAGCTTGTCCATAAAAATTAAATGTAAAGCCTATATCTCTAATTGTATCATGAAAATCATCTGACTGCAAACTACTTACACCAGAACCTATAGCATTCACATTGATAACTTGCAAACTACAGACTGTAGTGTCATTACTTAAGATAATCTGAGCATTCAATGGATGAATGCTTAAACAAAACACACTAAATAGAAATATTATTTTTTTCATAAAACTAAGCAATTCTTATCTAATAATAATTATTTTACCTGATTCCTGATGTTTCCAACCCTCAAAATCTTGGAAATACATTTCATAAATATAAGTCCCTAAAGGTAAATCTTTTTTGGACAAATAATGCTTTCCATCCCAGGCGTTTGAATTTATCTCACATTCTAAGTCAGTAATATTAGAGGTTGCGTACACCAAAGTTGAAAAACGATCATATACATTAAAATGGAAAGTCTCTTGCCGCACCCCATGATACTGAATACAGAAAACATCATTTATCCCATCTAAATCTGGCGTAAAACTATTTGGAATATACATCCAATAATCATCCAGTACCCAAAGCTGTTTATAGGTAGTATCTCTACAACCTAGATCATCCGTAACAATTAAACTTATCTGATAAATCCCTACAGAGTCCTTATAAGTATGATAAGGATTTCTTGCAGAATTAGTAGGAGTATTATCCCCAAAATTCCAGTTCCAACTTACAATATTAACACTTGCATCTGCTAATGATTTATCCACTAATTGGGTAGTCGTATAAATGATAGTCATACTATCAGGTTGTGGTTCAAAGCTGGCTGTTGGCCCTTGCCTAATAGTTACTAAAGCACTACCAGAAACCCAACCAACAGCAATATCATCACTAAAAGAAAGTAAAGTATATATCCCTTCCTGTTTTGTATTAATAATATGAGGATTTATAGTTGTAGTAACAGAAGGCTGACTAATACCATCAATTGCATAAACAAAAGTATAAGGACTTACCGCACCATTAAATGCAACCGACACTTTAGCGTCATAACTTGCATTTAAACAAACACTATCATTCCCAGCAATAAATGCCGAAAGAGGAGGCTGAGGGTGAGTATATAAAACACAGGAATCAGAAACATTTGCAACAATTGAAGCTATTATACTTGTTATAGTTGGAGAAACATTATTAGCATAAGTCTTCCATTGGCTAAAGAGCCAACTAGCTTGTAGAGTAGCTTCTATATTTATAGTTTCCCCAGCCCAATAATTCTGAGAATAAGGCAAAGCCTCAATTACTCCATTAATTGTAAAAGTAGCCGTGCCAGGATTATTAATATTGTAATTAATCTGTACTCCTAATTTCTGATGTACTACAGAATCTACAAAGGCAGTATCACAGCCATCAATCACTAAAAATGAAGTTGTAAAAATTCCTGTATCTGCAGAATTAAAAACCATACTATCCATTAAGATAGTATCAAATGTATTGTTGTATGTAAAGCTACCTGGAGTCATACTCATTTTCCAAACAAAAATATCTTTTTTACCTAATGATGTTAAAGTTGTTCCTTCAAAGTTAGCTACGTCCTCAAAGAAACCAACTGCATATACATTCCCAAAACCATCAGGACAAATATCACCAGCTCTATCATCATCATCCGTAAAGCTTCCCCCTACCTTTGCCCAAAGCCAATCACCATTTCCATTTCCGTCCAATTGTGAAACAAAAGCACTAGCGCTTGTATCGTTACTATTAGGAGGGGGTATAATTAAGTTATCATTAAACTTTATAGAATCTTTTGTAGTACCACAAATAAAAACTTGCTTATTAATATCAACTGACATTTGATAGGGTTTATCCGTATCACTTCCCCTTGCTCTCTTTGCCCATTTCCATTCTCCCTGATTATTTATTTTAGCCACAAAGACATCTCTTCTTTGTTTATGACTTAAAGTATCTGTTCCGTTTGAAGCATTAGCACCAGGGAAAACCATAGGGTTACGATACTCACCAGTAATGTAAATATCATCACAAACATCAATAGCTATTGAATTAGCTCTATCAGATTTATTACTACCAATATTTTTAGCCCATATCCAATTCCCATCCTTATCCATCTTAAATAAGAAGGCATCCCAATCTCCATTAGAAGTTACTGAAAACGGACCATAAGAACCTGTATTTTCAAAACCACCAACAACATAAATATTTGAAAATTGATCAATTGCCAATCGATTATCTCTTGATCCTCTCTGATCTTTTATACCATCAAACTTATCTACCCAAATAAAATTTCCTAATGCATCTAACTTACCAATATATCCTGCCGGCTGACAGGAATTAACCCAATTAGGATTAGTTAAATTAAATCCATCAAAATCAGCATCATCTCCTGACCAAAATCCTGTAACATATATAAAACCATCATCATCTACCTTTACGTCATAGGAATGATCATCACCATCATACATTGGCCAAGGACAAGGTCCTCCTGAATTTGCACCAAAGCTTCTTGCAAATATACAATTACCATCTTTATCAATTTTGGTAAGCATAGAAGAATCATAACCATTACCATTTGCAGTAAAAGTAGACGCTTGATTATAAGGAAATGTAATATTACCCCAAAAAGTACCCGTTAGAAATACATCACCTCCAGGAGTTACATGCATCCCTAAAGCTCTATCATCATAAGGACCGCCACCACCAGATATTGCCCAGATAACAGTACCAAAAGAATCAAGCTTTGCAACAAACATATCTTTATTATTATTTTGGCTACCGTTATAAAAAAGATTAAAAGCACCAAAATCAGCATTATTATTAAAATATCCACTAATGTATATATAACCTAAAGAGTCAACACCAATACTAATACCTTTATCTGATTTTGACCCCCCGAATGATTTTACCCAATCAGTTGTTTGAGAAAATACATTTATACTTAAAAAAATAAATAAACATGTCAGATTTTTTTTCATAAATAATTAATACAAAACTTCAATTAAACCACTTTTTAAAAATAAATTTTCATCTTCACCAACAACCTCAACGATATAGAAATAGGTGCCTTGCTGTACCTTATTACTCTCAAAGGTACCATCCCAATATTTATAAATTGTATCACTTACAAATAATTCATCACCCCACTTATTATATATTTTAATATTATATGAATTAATATTATTAGCATGAATAACAAAAAGTTCATTATGATCATCTCCATTTGGAGAAAAAGCAGTTGGAATATATAGCTCCGTTCTACCAAGCATATGAACAATTGCATTTTCTGAAGAATCTGTACAATTATTTTCATCTGTAACAAGAACATAATATATGTCAGAATCCGTTACACTTAATTCTGAATATATTGAAAGTAAATTATCTTCAGAATTATACCATTCGTAAAGCTGATACTCACCAACATTTAAGGTAACAACCTCCCCTTCATAAATTGTGATTTCAGAAGGAGTAATAACAGCAATAGGCAATTGATTAACAATTACCTCAACCTTACCACCAGAAGTATCTGCGACACAGTCATTAACATCATCAGCTAATATAATATCATATAATCCTGCTCTTAGAGTTGAAACAGTATAGATAGATGTTGAAATATTATCTTTATAAATACTATCAATACCATCTGTGTATAATAAATCCCAAGGCAATAAACCATTAAAAGTGAAGGTAATATTAGCAGTTGTTCCATCATCACAAATTGAACCACCACCTGATATAGAAGCATGAGGAATGGCATCTTCAGTGATGACAATAGTATCTTTAAAATTACATCCTGACCCATCATCCACGTCTAGTATATAAGTACCTTCTGGCACTATAATTGAAGAAGAATCACTACCATTACTCCATGAATATTGATAAAACAAACTACCTAACCCTCCAGTTACTACTGGATCAAGTAGAGTTTTTATATTACAAGGAATATTGTAATCTAAACCAAGATCAAAAGAAGGAGATTCATCAGCTACAACTCTTAGTGTATCAGAATTAACGGGACATCCAAAAGAGCTAGCTTGTACCCAATAAGTACCTGGACCAACTATAATAAACGAGTCAGTTGAAATTAATGTAGAGGTTGAATCATACCATTCATAAATAGCTGCTGCTCCTCCATCAGCAGAAAGCATAATGGATGAATTACAAGTAATATTCATTACTGAAGAATCAATTCCTAAATCATCAATTATTTCAAGCGCAGGCGAAAAAAAACTTCCTCCCTCCAACCAAACATAAGAGCTCAAGCCACCATCACTACCATCAGCAATTGCCAAGCGAATATGATACGTTTCACCACACTGAACTAAAGCTCGTGCAGTAAGTACAGTAGTAAAACCATTAACATCTGCAATAGTATCTAAACCTGTCCCTTGATTTGGAACAAAGTATTGCTGATTAATTGGTGTAACACTATTAATGGAAGAAATAGTAATGGGTAAAGGTGGTGCTGTATTAGGAACTACAGCAAGATTAACAGAGCCATTAGGATGAATTAAAGGAGCAGTCCAAGGGCCAACAATACCTGGTCCTGAAAGAAAGAATCCAAATACATCATTATAGGTTGTGTTTTCAAAACCAAAATATTCTTGAGAGCCAAATACATATCTAAATTTTAAGGAATCAGAAGTGGGTATAAAATCAAATTCTAAAACAGCTACATCATTAAT
>Ga0209482_1000104_pt1 | contig 70599 bp, 65 predicted proteins | sample CoawatmetaG10DNA_FD_187512 | JGI IMG/M metagenome (GOLD analysis project Ga0209482, IMG submission 187512) | Marine microbial communities from the West Antarctic Peninsula - Coastal water metaG104-DNA (SPAdes) (version 2) | ecosystem: Environmental > Aquatic > Marine > Coastal ...
ACAAGGAAGTCAAGACAACATCTGCTTTTTGGCATTGGCCTAGCCTTCTTCATCTTTTAATGACAACACCGTTTTGTATTATTCCGCATGGATGCGGTCACAAACTACGGGGCATGGACGTCCCGTCTAAAAAGCAGTGTTTGCCAACATGGAAGTGGGCGCAAAGTGCGGGGCAAGGACGCCCCGCCACCTTCGCGCCAGAAGGCACACATGCCACTAGCAGAAAGCACAACTTGAGACCCACAGGAATGTTTTTTACTATATACTAGTACGGCAATACAGTACTTAAGGTGATGAATATGGATGCAGTTAGTGTGAATAAATTCAGAGATAATATTAAATCCCTGGTAGAGCAAGTAGTTAGTAGCCATGAGCCACTGAAGGTCACTCGCAGATCTGGCGATGACTTTATAGTGATGAGTGCGGATGATTGGGAACGAGAGCAAGAGAGCTTGTATATTTTGCAAAATAACAACCTTATGCAACAAATAGCCAAATCTCTTAATACCCATTCTAAAGGGATTGGATACCAACCTACAGAAGAGCAATTGAATGAGATCACTGGTATTTGAAGGCGATACTTGGTCAGCATATGAAGCATTGCGTGACAAAGATAAAAAATTACACAAAGCTTTATGCAAGTTATTAAAAGAAATGCTGAGCTCTCACAGCCCTGCTGCAGGGTTAGGCAAACCAGAATCATTAAAGCATAATTTAACTGGTTTATGGTCGAAACGCATTTCTCAAAAAGATCGTTTGATTTATAAGTTTGATGAACATTCTATCTATATATTTGCTATTGGCGGACACTATCTTGAAAAACACCGCTATGCCCGTATCGTTAAAGACCAACACTAAAAACCTACTTCAAGGCACCCAAGCCTTAGCTTCTGGTGCCACCTCTGCTAACAGCTTAGCCAAGGCCGCCTTAGCGCCCTCATCGCCATGAATAATACGCACTTCCTTTGGCTTTCCATGCATTCGTTTCACAAAATTGACTAAATCCCGCTGGCCCGCATGGGCCGAATAACCCGATAACGCGTGAATACCAGCCTTAATGTCATAACGTTGGCCATCAAACTCTACGTAGCCATCTGGTTTATTGCCATAACGTAAAATGTCTCTACCAGGGGTACCTGCTGCCTGATAGCCCACAAACAATACGTCATTACGTGCATCACCTAGCAATGCCTTAAGGTAGTTCACCACTCGCCCTCCAGCACACATGCCACTGGCAGCAAGCACTACGATAGGCTGCTCGTCGCCCCTACCAGCCCTGCTGACTTTATTGACATAGGCCAAGTGCGATTCATGGTCATCCACAGTAATCAGTTCTTCAAACGAAAGCGGATGCCTACCACTGTGTAAGCGTTTATGTGTCTCAGCATCCCAATAGGGTTTAAGCTGCCTATAAGCCTCATTAAACTTAGCGGCTAAAGGCGAATCTACTACCACGCGCAACGCCTTCAAACCTGCAAATTGTCGTGAGCGAAGCACGGCTTCCAGTTCATACAACAACTCTTGAGTGCGTCCCAAACTAAAAGCGGGGATCAACACAGTGCCGCCATTTGCAAAACACTTGTGTAGCACCTGCTTCAACTGTGCCACTCGCTGCGTTCTGCCCTCATGGTTACGGTTACCATAGGTACTTTCAATCACTAACACATCGCAGCTGTAAGGTGGCTTAGGCGAAGGTAACAGCGGAGTATTAGGCGCACCCAAATCACCAGAAAATACCACTCGCCCCAAGCTCAAGGTTTTACACTCTACATAAGCAGAACCTAAAATATGCCCAGCTCGCTGCAAACGGATCGATAAACCTTCATCCACTTCATGCCAGTGTTTATAGTCCAATGGCACAAGTTGATCCCGTAAACGATCTAACACCGCATTGATCATACGACGATTGCGCGTTACACCCACCTTAACGGCATCTTCAATCACTAAGGGTAACAACACTGCAGAAGGTTTAGAACAATAGATAGGCCCAGTAAAACCTGCAGCCAAAAGATAAGGGATACGCCCCACATGATCAATATGCACATGGGTCACTATCAACGCCTTAACAGAATCAATAGGAAAGTCGATGGTTAATTTATTAGCATTAGCCCCAGAGCCAGAGGTTTCTGCACCCTGAAACAACCCACAATCAATCAACACGCTGGCATTAGGCTTATACACCAGCTCATGACATGAGCCAGTCACGCCATTAACAGCACCGTGATGAATGATTGTCATAGGTTATATCCCATAAAACCGCCGAATTACCTTACCCATTCCATCCAATGTCCGTTCAAGCGGAATATCATCAACACCCTCAATGGCCAACAACTTCATTTTAAAAGCATTTAGCCGTAATTGCCTATGGAGAACAGCTTGTTGTTCAGAAAGTTCACCAGCGCTAGCCATGGTATTAATATCGTTTAATTCCTCGGCTAAACGCAAAGTATCCGCAGGTGCCTTATGATTACTAGATAAGTCGCCAGAAGATGCCTGCACAAGAAGCTCGGCCAATAACAACGAACCTAAATCATCCTTGATTTTATTCATTCAACCTCGCTTACACAGTTTACCGCCCATATTTCTTAGCCAATTCAAGCTTCAAAATAGCACTAAAGCTCGCATCAAAAGACACCCACAACTCGTTAATTTGAGCCGGAGTAAAACAACCTAACTGGTGCAATTGTGCCAAATTCACGTAGCTGGAAGACAGCAACTCCAACTGAGAAACCGTTAAGTTGTTATCGGCCATGGCCCTAGCCCTCACTAACAGGCTGCTCATAGACACTTTTGAATTTTTATAGAAAGGTAAATGATGGGAATAGCTACAATCAGGCTCATCTGCCGCCTTGGTGGTCGCAACAAAAAACTCAGCCGTTTGTTTGTGGAGTTTAGTAATAGCTTTGTCGGCGGTGCTGTCGTAAGGACTGGTGGAGACCAAAGAACAGCCACCTAAGGCTAATAGAATGGCCAACACCAACCAATTTTTCGTTATCGATAAGCAATTCATACACTAAAACACCTCAACCTTTACCTATAAGTATAGACTAGATTTTTGAGATGTTTTTAAAGTGATACGCACCCAGTTTCCTGGACACCCACTTGGTTCAGAAAGTAGTTCTTTTCAAATTCTATGGGTGACAAGTCACCGTTATTTCCATTGGTGAACTACAGCAGCTATATATTTGTATTTTCCATTGCAGTGTATGCTGGAATACTCAATGATCTAAGTGAGGGAAGGCACTTCAATATGGTGTTAGAAATGTTACTAGCTACAACCTTATCACCTCTGCTGTTAAGTTTGATTTGGAAAAGACCGCTTAAAGTAATAGGGTGACTCCTAGTTCATATACACCGTCGTAACTCAGCGCATAGGTGCAGGCCAACGATGTATAAAACATCAGAAAATCGGTCGAAACGGCGCCACTCACACTTTGTATGCGCAAGGTCAGCCAGTGGCCATATATTACTCAATGGTAAAAAGAACGCCGACCAGTTCCGCTATATACACCGCAGTCGGGCGCGCAAAGCGGCCAGAACCTTTCAACTATGGGCAACATCACTCAAGATGGCAAAGCGAGAGGCACACGCACTGGTTTAGGCTTATCTTATTGGCTGGAAAGTCGGCACATTAACGTGAGCTACAGTGATATAAACATGTCTGTGCAAGATGGTTATCATATCGTATGATCCCAGTGTTGCTGCCTCTACGAGCCAAAACATAGCTCATAGTAATTGGCACAATAGAGCACTGAGTTTTAGCTATACCGTTAAGTTTTAACCCTAGTTCGATACCGCGCCTGCAATGTGACTAATTACGTTAAGTTGTTAAGTTGTCTTGACAACTTAACAACTTAACGTATTACTTTTATACTTGTAGTCAACTTCAACTATATATGACTCTTTGCTTGAATCTATATTGACTCAATGATCTCTATGTCGCTAAACACCCATTCACCTATCCCCTTGTATCAGCAGCTTGCTAACCGCTTGCGTAGCAATATTGATGCTCAGTTGTTTAAAGTAGGTGGCAAAATCCCATCGGAACATGAGTTAGCCGAACAATATCATATAGGTCGGCCAACAGTGCGTCAGGCTACAGACTTATTAGTGCGCCAAGGCATATTACAACGGCGTCGTGGTTCGGGTACGTATGTATTCCCCGCGCCTAAGAAAGTTGATCTATTCTCCCTTGCAGGTACTAGTGCAGCCTTTGGCCAAGGGGCCATTACGGTTGAATCAGAATTGTTGGGGCCGGTAACAAAAATAGACCCCCAGGGCATTGTGCCTGCTGCATTAAATATGACTTCAGCATACTTAATGCAACGTTTAAACGCAGTGCACAGGGAACCGGTATTGCTGGAAAAACTGTATTTAAATGCGGCTGTATTTGTTGATTTTGATCGTCTAAATTTGACTCAAGGTTCATTAGCACAAACCGTGAAAGAAGCGTATCATCTGGTTCCAACATCGGCTGACCAAACGTTTAATATAGTACGGCCCCATGGTTTACTCGCCGTACAAATGCAACTTGATAAACACCAGCCTAGCGCCTTATTACATGTCGCCAGAACCTTACATTTTGACGATTACCCCGGTGCTATTTATAGCGATATTTATTGTCGTACAGACAAGTTTGAAATTCCCCAAACCATCTACGCACCGCAATCTATAGTGTAAAACAATAATACAACTAAATCGTATCACTTAACCTTTAAACCTTACTCTTTTTGGCTTCACCCCTTCAATAGGGCTCAGGACGACTATTATGAAACATCGCGGCTATTTTAATCAGTTTGGCGGAGCCTTTATTCCCGAAATTCTTGTGCCTACCTTTGATCAACTAGAAACTGCTTACCTAGAAGCTAGGGCCGATCCAAGCTTCTGGGCGCAGTATATGCAGCTGATGTCTACTTATTCCTGCCGTGCTACGCCTATTACTTATGCCGAGAATTTAACCCAGCACTTTGGTGGTGCCCAAATTTATGTGAAGCGTGAAGACCTAAATCACACCGGAGCGCATAAGGCTAATAACGTGATGGGCCAAGGCTTATTAGCGAAACGGATGGGGAAAAAACGGGTTATAGCCGAAACAGGTGCGGGCCAACATGGCGTAGCAACGGCCACCATGGCCGCTAAGTTTGGTTTTGATTGCACCATATACATGGGCGCGGTAGACGTAGAGCGGCAACGCCCAAATGTATTTTGGATGGAGCAAATGGGCGCTACGGTTATCTCCGTTGAAGACGGCAGTGCCACCTTAAAAGATGCTATTAACGAAGCCTTTCGTGATTGGGTGTCTAATATGGATAATACCCATTATGTGTTAGGTACTGCTTGCGGGCCTTATCCGTTCCCCGAAATGGTTACTTGGTTCCAGTCTATAATTGGCACCGAGGCGCGTGAGCAAATGTTGCATATGACGGGTAAATTACCTACTCGTGCTTATGCTTGTGTGGGTGGCGGTTCTAATGCCATGGGTTTATTCAGTGGCTTTTTGGATGATAAAGAAGTTGAGTTGATTGGTGTTGAAGCCGGTGGTCGTGGCAAAGGCATTGGCGAACATGCCGCTCGCCTAGCTTATGACGATGCGACTATTGGTGTGGCTCAAGGCTATAAAACCTATTTTATTCAAGACCAAGACGGACAAATGCAAGAAACCCACAGTGTTTCTGCTGGGCTAGATTATGTAGGTGTGTCACCTATATTAGCCGATTTATACGAAACTAAACGTGTGCGTTTTGAAGCCGCAACCGACGATGAAGTAGTGGCCGCCATGCAGCTCACGGTGAAAAAAGAAGGTTTAATACCAGCCTTAGAATCGTCCCACGCATTTGCCCAAGCGTTTAAAGAAGCACCCCATATGAGCAAAGACGATACTATACTCATCAACCAATCGGGTCGTGGCGACAAAGACATATTTACCGTTGCCGACGCTATAGATGACCCCAAATGGCGCGAATTTATTATCGCCAAAGCCGATGAGTACCGGGCAAAATCGGCTCATACCTCAGCTGGGAGCATATAACATGTTACAACAAGTCATAGAAGCCAAACGCGCAAAAAAAGACCTACTGTTAATGACCCACATAGTGCTGGGCTACCCCAGTTACGATGACTCAATGCGTTTGGTAGAAGCCATGGTGGAAGCAGGGGTTGATTTAATGGAATTACAGATTCCATTTTCCGAACCCATGGCCGATGGCCCAGTGATCCTACATGCCAATTCAGAAGCGCTTAAAGCCGGTGCAACAATAGAAAAGTGTTTGTTAATGGCAGAAAAAATCTGCGCCAATTTTGATATTCCGTTTCTGTTTATGACCTACTACAACATTTTGTATAAGTATGGCGTAGAGGACTTTGTGACTAATATGAAACGTATTGGCATTCAAGGAGCTATTATTCCAGACTTGCCGCCCGAAGAAGGCAAAAACTTTATTAACACCATGAGGGCTAACCAACTAGCGCCTGTGCATATTTATACCCCCAACACTAGCTTAGAGCGCATGCAGCAGCTTAGCGCCCACAGCGAAGGTTTTATCTATACCGTGGCGCGTAAAGGCGTAACCGGTAAAGACACCACTTTTTCTAGTGACTTAGATGGTTACTTGGCTCAGTGTCGGCTAGCCACTCACCTGCCTTTGTCTTTGGGTTTTGGGGTTAAATCTAAACAAGACGTCGACTTTATTCGTGGTAAGGCCGACATTGCTGTCATTGGCTCGGAAACCATTAGAGTCATGGAACGCGACGGTGTAGATGCCGTGGGCCCGTTTATTAAGAGCATTATGAACTGATGCTGATTAACCAATGACAAACGCCCCACAGCACTGGAAGGCTATGTAGCACAATTATTGGCCACACAGTAGCGGTGTTTTCAAGATAGTTGGCACCATTTTCTCAATTTTATACGACGGCTTTCTCCGCCTCTTTTACTTCCTTCTCTGGGTTTGTAATCCCCCCGTAACAATGGATATTCACTCATAATTTTTATTCAGAATATTTTTTAATTAATCGTAAATGTTAATTGATAGACAAGTAGGTCACGCCACTCAAGGTGCCTGAATCTAACAAAGACCTTGTATCAAAAATAATTTTTCCAGACAACAAATCACCAAATTCATGAATCTCGGTATAGACATTCCAATTGGTAGCTATTATAACGATATCACTTTCAGCGATTTTAGATTTCCAATCGTAAACATACGTCACACTAACCGCTGGACTAATTATCTTCTTAGTATTTTCAATAGCTATTGGGTCATGAGCTCTTAGCGAAGCAACCTTACCACTCAGAAGATTTAACAGCTTCAATGATACCGACTCTCTGACATCATCTGTTTCGGGTTTAAATGCTAGACCCAAGATGAGTACATGCTTATTCCATAGATCTTCTACTTCATTACCCAACATCTGGATCATACAGCTAGGTTGTTTATCGTTTACCTCTATTACTGCATCAATGATTTTGGGGGAAATGGAGATTTCTTTAGATAGGGCTGAAAGTGCCATAACATCTTTTGGAAAGCAACTACCACCATAGCCACAACCAGGCTTTAAGTAATCGATAATCTTGGGAAATAGTTTACTTCCATCTTCCATCAATGGAGACCATCGGTTATCTAAATGGACTCCATGCATCACCTGCTCAAAATCTATTCCACCAATTTTTCTAGCAATATTAGAGTACTCATTTACACTAGATATCAAAGTAGCCAAAAGAGTATTGTTAACATACTTCATCATCTCTGCAGACCGACTATTCAGCTCTATTTTTTGACAGTTCCAAGAGCTATACATGTCTCTCAAAATAGCAAGTGTGGCGATATCTTCGTACCCTAAGACAATTCTATCTGGCGTCAAAAAGTCTTCTACAGCATTTCCCTCGCGCAAGAACTCTGGATTCATTCCTAACCCAAACTCTCCTAATTTTTTACCCGATTTTTTTTCAATAACATTCTTGAAAAAAGTGTCCGTTGTTCCAGGGAGAACCGTACTCTTCAAAATAATCGAAACATATTCTTTCGATTTTTTTATTAGCCTCGCCATCATAAGCGCCACAGACTCAATTTGGCTTAAATCTGTTTTACCCTCGACCGTTGGAGTGCCAACTGCAACAAGGATCGCATCGAACGAAAGCAAAGTTAATTCGCTTTTTGAATTCAGGACCTGAAAAGAAATATAATCCCAATTTTTATACATCAAATCCTCCAAACCATTTTCATGAATTGGACATTTTCCTTTTTGAAGTACCTCAATAGTATTCTCATTTTTATCAAAGCAAGTCACCATATGACCTCTGGAAGCAAGGCACACTCCAGATACAAGACCCACATAACCAGTCCCTATAACAGCAATGTTCATCACTGATCCTTACCCTCCATATTTTCTCTATACCAAACCAAAGAACGAGCCAAGCCCTCCTCTAAAGAAACCTGGGGATTGTAACTCAGATGAGCTCTAGATTTACTGATAATAGGGCATCGCCTGTTAGGATTGTCAGTCAAGTATTCCTTGTCCTCACTTTTTTGAAACACAAGCTCGCCCTCATAACCAAAGAGTGTTTTCGAAGAATTTATCACCATTTCAGCTAATGTACGGACCGATATTTCGGGAGTCTCAGTGCCTATATTATAGCATTCACCATCACGACCTCTGGTGAGTACTTTAAAATAACCAACGACTGCATCAGCTACATAACAGAAGGTCCTAGTAGGCGAACCATCTGAAAGCATTACAATATCTCTATTAGACAGAACATTGCCGCAGAAGTCCGGCAGTGCGCGACCATCAGTAATTTTAAGACCAGGACCATAGTTATTAAAAGGCCGTGCAATCCGCACAGGCAGGCCATATTGCTGAGCAAAATTTACACACAAAGTCTCACCATAACGCTTTGATTCATCATAACTTGCTCTAGGACCTGTGCAAGAAACGTTCCCTCTGTATGTTTCTGGTGTAGGAATACACTCATCCGTTGGATCGCCGTAAATCTCGCTAGTAGAAAAATATAGAAGTCCACCAACAAATTTCCCTTCAGCTTTCCTATCTTTAAAAAAGTCTAAAAGAAATCTAAGTCCATTCACATTTGCATCCATTGTCTCGATCGGATACTTTCGATAGTATTTAGGAGAAGCAATACTGGCCGCATGAATAATATAACTAACATCACCAATATCCTCAGGTAAAGGGTCAGTTATGTTATGTTTTCGTACAACTATAGATCCTTGGCGTTCGAGATTGGTTAGCCACGACGGCTTGCCGCGCATGAAATTATCATAGACAACTATATCAATAAGCCCCTCACTGCATCCATCACTATCTTTATTCCACTTGACCAATGACTGAACCAAATAATAACCTAGAAATCCTGCGCCTCCAGTTATCAGTACACGCTTTCCAGATAGCGCACCCATCTCTTCGATCAAACTATTAACGATGTAGCTTAGATCAGTTTCAACCACTTCAACTGCATTCACTATTGTATTCTCCTTAGAGGGATAGTGTAATTAAATTTATAAGCCCGTTACACTACTAATGTAATCCCAATAATTAATAACAGGCGGATCCAACTAATATATTAAGACTGGATGGCATCAAATTGTACTTTGGCATAATCATGAGACAATTTTCCAGCAATCAATGCCATCATTACTGTATAGAACACGCCTGCATTATTGATATCCCAAATTACCTCAACTAATCCAAAATCCATAAAACCTAAGGCCATTAGGATGCCAGTAACAGCCAATGCCTTATTTTTCTCAAAATGAAAGCGACAATACCAAATAAAGCTACCATAAATTGAATACACTAAAAATGGTCCAAAAATACCAGACTCAACAACGCTATTAAATAACTGGCTATGGGCCCCAGCCAAAAAAGGCATTACATTGGGTATCAGCCCCTCGTTAATAAGCGCTTGCTTTTCTGCATAGAATGTACCTGGGCCTGTTCCCAACAAAGGATTATCCATAAATATCAATACTGCTGAATGCCACAAGGCTAAACGTATGCCGGCAGAATCATCTGCCACTTTGCCATTAACAAAGTACTCATAAATAGCTGGAACAATAACGCTGACACGATCTTGTATAGACGGCACAAAAAACCACATAAAAGCGGCCACAATAAAAAAACCACCCAGAACGACAAAGCGCTTAGCGTATGTTGGCCGCTCCAAAAGATCTACTGCTACCCAGAACAATACAGGCATAGATATCCAACCACCCTTAGTGCCCGAGGCCAAAGAACCAATAACGCCAAGAAGTAGAGCCAACAAAGCTACCAAAGCCCACCGCTTTTTATTACGCCACAAGGGTTGGAACAGAGCTACCGACATAACACCCAGGATCAAACTAATGTCACCAAAGGCCGCAATTAGGCCCGAAGTACCACCGCTAGGCCTGGGTATACCTAATATTTGTTTCTGGTAAACAGCATAACAACCTGCAACTACTGCTCCCATAAATACTCCCCAACAGATCGCACTTTCTGAAACGCCATAGCGCCTTACCATTAGAAAAATAGGCAAAATTAATAAGAACCTGCTAGGCTCTTGAAAATGAGTCCAGATCCAACCTGTACGAAACCACAAATCCAACGCAGTAAATGCTGGGTAAAAAACCCAAGTAGCCATCATTATTTTTTCAAATTTGGAAAGCGGGTGCACCCTGATTTGTATAAAATATGTAAACAAGGCCATAAATACTAAGGCGATTGCAGAGTAATAAAGTACTGGAGGGTAATTAACACTGCTTACTGGCACCAAAAATGCAAAAACAGAAACCAGTCCTGAAATAACAAATGCGAAGGGCTGTGCAGTGCTTGAATCAGCGACTGTGTGAACCATTTTAATTTCCTTGTGTAAAGATTGCGTCTACGATCCGTAGTTGTAATTTGCTTAGACTTAAAGCCCGCTCACGATTAATATCCATAGCAGCACGTTGCTCTGGTGTTGGGCTACATTTGCGTGTGAAGTCTATCAACGAAATAGCTTTAATTAAATCGTCATATCCTAAACAAACATGCATGCCCTCGGGGTCAAAATATTCATTTATATTGGGTGCGCCCCAATAAATGGGCATGGTGCCACAAAGAATACAATCCAATAGTTTCTCTGTAAAATAATCAGCTTCTTGCACATTTTCTATCACCACAGAGTACTGATAGGGTAAAAGCCCCTCTTGTTTGAGTTTAAAAGGCTCAAAACCACGACCCAATACATCTACGTCATAACCCTTTTCTCTCACCCAAGCCACTACTTTATGTCTAAGGATATGGCCTTTCAGGTCTTGCTTTCCTGAGGCAATAATTGAGCATGATTTAGTTTTACGTGCAGCAGAATCGATAAGGTTTCCATCTACCCACGAGTCCACTACCGCAAACTGCACAACATTTTCGTATCGCTGCGCATAATACCCATAACGACAATAAATAGCATTGAACTTATGCCGTAATAACCAAATACTTTGGTAATAGAGTTTATGTATGGCAAACGGTTCTGCGAGCATTAAATCAACTTTGCATTGAACCTTACCAAAACCACGCAAAAGGCGTTTAGAGGATGGGTAAACCACCACATGATCATCAGCATTTAGACCTGCCAGGGTTTCAACGCTAGGTACGTCCTGCCCAGGCCACAGTAAGCTATTAACGGCTACTTTAGCCAAATCATGTTCATACCTTAGTTCATAGGGCAATATACCGACTCGCATTTAGGCTCTCCTCATTTTACAGTAGTGCCAAAAGGAATTTACCTGAAGCTTGAACCTAAACCAGGAGCGACCTATTTCCCGCACTATTTTATGCCACTGAGTAAGTCCTTGACTACCACTAATGCTACTGCCACCAATATTTTGGCTGATTTCGTTCACTTGGCTTGGGCTAGCTGATAAGACACAAACACCATGTTGCCACCAGTATTGGTAAGCAACATCCACTGGCATAGAAAACCGTTCGCAAAGTAGAAGCAATTTCTTAACCGCTGCCCGATTTAACACCTGTGCGGGTGTTCCTAAGGGAACTACATATGGCCTGACTATCTGTCCATAGGGACTTGTGGCTACAATCTTTCCTGAAACGTTTCTTTTAGTGTAGAGCTTGAGCATTGTTGGTGAAGAGCGGGACAACACCTCAAACCAACTAGTGGCAATCAAAGCGATATCTACACAAAACTCAATGTCGTCTTCCAGTAACAACAAAAAGGGCTTATCTGACTGTTCTAAAAAGGTTTCCATGGCCTTTTTATGAGACAAAAAACAACCAATTTCCGCAGCTTTAAGTGATAAAAAATAGTTCCGTTCATTACAAGCTTCATCGTAGTGGCGTAAACGCTCTATCACAGACAAGGTGCGGCCATCAATAGCATCAATACGGGTAGGTTCGATACCCTTTTGCCGTAAATAGCCTTGCATATATGACCACCTCTGGACTGATTGAGCCATATTAATAACATACACCTCCATTACTGCACCAAAATTTGGTAACTGGCTCGATATTGGATCGTTGGTAGTTGGACCTAGTGACAAAAAATGGCTCCAGAAGTATTTGAAAGTACTAGGCTGATTTTACCTAATTTATTCATTAAGGACAGGTTGGAATTTATATCAAACTTAACTTAGACCATATACAAGAAGTATATTATACTTCTTGTATTGCAACATTAAATAAATCACGGGCAGATAGTAATAATGAGCAATACAATCCTCGTTACTGGGGGCGCGGGGTATATTGGCTCCCACACTGTGGTAGAGCTACTAGAACTGGGAAATGAAGTCGTCATTTACGATAATCTAAGTAATAGTTCGTCTGTCGTAATAGAACGCATATGCGCTATCGTTGAGACTACCCTGAAAGAAGCTATTCCGTTAACTTTTATCAAGGGCGATATTAGAGATACAGCCAAGCTTACACATCTTTTTTCAACACGCCATTTTGATAGTGTTATTCATTTCGCTGGCCTCAAAGCCGTGGGAGAAAGCATCTCAAAGCCACTAGAGTATTACAACAATAACGTCTACGGCACCCTGTGCCTCTGCGAAGCAATGAATACGGCTAATGTTAAAACCTTAGTATTCAGTTCTTCAGCTACAGTATATGGGGAAGATGCACCTATACCCTATGAAGAATCTATGCCAATAGGGACAACAACCAATCCTTATGGCACATCAAAAGCCATGATAGAAAAAATACTCACAGACCAATGCATTGCAGACCCGCAATGGTCTGTAGCACAGCTACGCTACTTTAACCCTATAGGGGCGCACAAAAGTGGGTTAATTGGAGAAGATCCAAAAGGCATACCCAACAACTTATTGCCCTATGTGAGCCAGGTAGCTGTAGGTAAACTAAAGGAAGTGTCGATATTTGGAGGTGATTACCCAACACCAGACGGCACGGGAGTTCGCGACTACATTCACGTGGTCGATTTGGCAAAGGGCCATTTGAAGGCACTAGAGAAGATTCAGAGGAAAGAAAACGTAGATGGAGATGCGAACGAAGTAGGCACGCACATTTGGAACCTAGGCACAGGCTCCGGCTCATCAGTTCTTCAAGTAATAAAAGCATTTGAACTTGCCAGTGACACCAAAATACCCTATTTAATCAAACAACGAAGATTGGGCGACATAGCTAGCTGCTGGGCTAACCCAGAAAAATCCCATAAAGAGCTAGACTGGAAAACCACACATGACTTGAAGAAAATGGTTGAAGACGCTTGGCATTGGCAGAAAAATAATCCACAAGGGTATGAATAACTGAAGAGACTGCAAGATTAACTGCGCCCATACAAGTCCTCAAGCCGTTCAATATCATCCTCACCCAAATAGCTGCCTGATTGCACCTCTACTAATTGCAAAGGTTCCATAGTATTATTCGCCAAGGAATGCACTGCACCTACAGGAATATAAATAGAGTCATTGGCCTTTAAGGTATGCTCATTGCCATCTAAATGAACTGTGGCAAGACCACTCACCACTACCCAATGTTCAGCGCGATACTGATGGCGCTGCAAGCTTAATTTAGCCCCAGGATTAACGCTAATGCGTTTCACTTGGTAGTTATCACCGCTATCAACGCTGTCATAACTGCCCCACGGGCGGAATGCTTCTCGATGAAAGACCATTTCATCGCGGCCTTTTAAAAGCCCCACCAATTCTTTAAGATGTTGCGATTGAGCCAAATTAGCCACTAGCACTGCATCTTTAGTTTCTATAATAGCGAGATTTTCAACACCTAAAGTAGCTACTAAACGGCTTTGAGAACTCACCAAGCAGTTGTGGGTGTCCATCATCACATGGTCGCCTGTAACAGCGTTGCCATGGGCATCTTTTTTATTCGCATGCCATAGTGCCTGTATATCTCCTACATCACTCCAGCCACATGTTACAGGCACGACAGTAGCATGTTTTGTATGCTCCATAATAGCGCAATCTAGGGAAATATCTTGGCAAACTGCAAACTCAGTGCCTGGCAACCGGATAAAGTCTAGATCATGTTCCACACGCTCAACCACTTTCTTACACTGAAGCAGAAGCTCCTCACAGTATTGCTGGGCTTGTTGTATTAAGACACTTGGTTTAGCAATAAAGATGCCACTGTTCCAAAGGTAACTCCCACTTTCACAGTAGCCTTGCGCAGTAGCTAGGTTAGGCTTTTCTACAAAGGCATCCACTACAAAGCCCTGGCCTGTGCTTTGGCCACACTCAATATAGCCATAGCCTGTGCACGCAAATGTTGGCTCAATGCCTAGAATGACAATGAGGTCATTAAGGGCCAAGGCATGCGCTTTTGTTAAGGCCTTTTGAAAAGCACTTATATCAGCAATAGCGTGGTCTGCAGACAACACCAACATTGGTTCGTCTTCTTTCTGTTCCTGCAACCTTAACGCAGCCACAATAACCGCAGGCGCAGTATTCCGACCCACAGGCTCCAGTACAATTTGTACCCCTAAACCTGCATTACGCATTTGCTCTGCAGCTAAAAAACGGTGCTCTTGGTTACATAGCAACTGGCTTACACCTAGCTTTAACCCGAGCAAACGCTCAAAGGTTTGTTGCAGCATGGTTTTTCCACTGCCATCTTGCACCAGCTCTTGGTATTGTTTTGGGTAAGCCGCACGCGACAATGGCCATAACCGACTGCCAACACCTCCAGCCATCACAACCGGGTTAAACACTTGAATAGGCATAGTTAAGTTACTTTATAGCAAAGCTGGTTAATCACAGTCAGCACATGGGTAATTTCCGCCGTTAAATCAATTTGATGATTACCCACAAATAAACCATTTTGGTCTATGTATTCAGCATTTTCAACATGCCCTGCCACTTCATAGTCAAAGAATTTAAGCGACTCATTGGTTAAAAAATTACCCGACACAATTGGCCTACATTCAATACCCGCAGCTTGTAGAACTTCTACTAACTGGCGTCGATTAAAAGGCGCGCCTTCTTTAATCACTAAAGAAAAACCAAACCAGCTACTTTGACCTGTTTCTTTCTGGATTTGAATAAACGGATGATCTGTAAAGCACTCTTGAAAATGCTCACCATTAGCGCGGCGTTGAGATACAAACCCAGGCAGCTTCTTAAGCTGCTCCAACCCTATACCACCACTCATTTCTACTGGTCGTAGATTGTAACCAGGCAATACAAATTTAAAAGACTCTTCAAACGGGTCATCTTGCTTAACACCGGTCACCTTATTGTACTTGGGCAAATTTCGTGTCCAACCATGAGTCCGTAAACACAAGAGCACATGATAAATCTCTTCGTCATCAGTGACGATACAGCCACCTTCCATCGTCGCGATATGATGGGAAAAAAATGAGCTATAAGTCCCCATCAAACCGTAAGTGCCACATTCTTTACCCGCAAACTGGGCACCCATAGATTCAGCATTATCCTCTAACAATAAAATATTCCGGCCTGCAATAATGCCTTTTACAGCATCAAAATCATTTGGATTGCCTAGTAAATTTACCGCGAGTATCGCTTTGGTTTGGTGACTAATAGCCTGTTCCAATGCACCTAAATCAATATTTAAAGTATCTCTGTCTATGTCGACAAACTTGACCTTTAGCCCGTACTGTTGCAACGGAAAGTAGGTCGTAGACCAGCTTACTGCCGGCACAATAACCTCATCACCTGCTTTTAAATAAGGCACTTTGGTATAAAAGAGCGCCGCTATCATTAACAAATTGGCCGATGAACCGGAATTTACCATAATGGCATATTCACTGCCAAAGTGGTCAGCAAAGGCTTGCTCATAGGCAGCCACTTTGGGCCCCATAGTATACATACCAGAATCGACAACAGCTTGAATAGCAGCCTCTTCTGCACCATCCCAAGTGCTGGTTGCTAACGGATAGGAAACAGATACTTTGTTGTCTGAAGACGCGTTACTCATTGAAGTAATCCAAATAATATTGGTAAGTGGCTGATATGCCTTGCTCTAATTTAGTGGGTGCTTGCCAGCCAAAGGTATCCAATCGTTCAGTATCCACAAGCTTTTGTCTCATACCTGCCGGTTTCGACAAATCGTGGGTGAATTCACCTGTATAACCTACTATGTCACTAGCAGCCTGATAGTATTCATTAATACTCCAGTCCCGCCCTAAACCTACGTTGATTAAGTGAGGCATAACCTCAAAGTGGCCTATGGCGTAAAACAAAAAATCGGCTAAGTCTTGTGCATACATAAATTCTCGGCGCGACAAGCCATCGCCCCATATATCTACACTTGTGGCACCTGTAGATTTTGCTTGATGGAGTTTGTGAATAACCGCAGGAATCATGTGTGAGCGATTAGGCTCAAAGTGATCAAAACGGCCATATAGGTTGCATGGAATCACAGTCTTATAACTTAGCGCAGTGTTTTCTTGGCTAATGTAATCACATAACCTTGCGGACACAATTTTAGCCAAGGCATAGCCTTCGTTAGTTGGTTCTAGCTCACCCGTAAGCAAGCTAGATTCTTTAAGAGGGTTTAATGCTGCACGAGGGTACATGCAAGAACTGCCTAAGTTGATGACTCTAGGCACGCCAACAGTTTTGCAGGCTGTTAGCAGATTAACACCTAATTGTAAGTTATCTAACAAAAACCGTACCGGCTCGGCCATGTTTGCCTGGATTCCACCCACTAAACCAGCAGCATGTATCACTAAACCTGGCTTATGGGTGTCTACGTAAGACAACACCTCATTTATGTTAGTAAGGTTTAATTCTGCTCGGCCAGGAGTAAGCCAATCGAACTTCTGGGCAGAGGAATGTGCAACAATGTTGCGGCCAACCATACCGTGGGCGCCGGTCAATAATATCTTAAGCATCTATCGAAAGGGACACATTATGGCCATGCTGTTTTAACAGAGCAAGTTGTTTTGCTTTGGATAAATCGTGCTCAACCATTTCAGCACACATTTCTTCCACAGTAATTTCTGGCACCCAACCTAATAGCTCCTTGGCTTTGGTAGGGTCACCCAATAGGGTTTCCACTTCAGATGGGCGGAAATAACGCTGATCTACTTTAACAACGGCATCTCCCACCTTAAGACAACAAGACTTAATTGGATCTAAAGATGCAACTATTGCCACTTCATCAACACCACTGCCCTTAAACTCAAGCTCTATCCCCAGCTGCGCAGCAGACAAACGCACAAATTCGCGCACAGAAATTTGTTTTCCTGTGGCGATTACAAAATCATCCGGCGTATCTTGCTGTAACATCATCCACTGCATGCGCACATAGTCTTTAGCATGGCCCCAATCTCGCAGCGCGTCCATATTACCTAAATATAAACACTGCTCTAAGCCTTGGGATATGTTTGCCAAAGCACGGGTGATTTTACGGGTAACAAAGGTTTCGCCACGGCGCGGCGACTCATGGTTAAACAATATGCCATTACAAGCATACATACCGTATGACTCACGATAATTGACTGTAATCCAATACGCATACATTTTAGCCACAGCATAAGGTGAGCGTGGGTAAAATGGGGTTGTTTCTCGCTGCGGCGTTTCTTGTACTAAACCAAAAAGCTCAGAGGTAGAAGCTTGGTAAAAGCGAGTTGTTTTTTCTAACCCCAAAAAACGAATAGCCTCTAACAATCGTAAGGTACCCAAACCATCAACATCAGCTGTATATTCAGGTGCCTCAAAAGAAACAGCCACATGAGACTGAGCCGCCAGGTTATAAACCTCATCTGGCTTAATTTCATTGAGTAGACGGGTTAAACTAGAAGAGTCTGACAAGTCGCCGTAATGTAAATGAAAACGGGCATTGTCGATATGGGGGTCTTGAAAGATGTGATCAATACGCTCGGTATTGAAAGAGGAGGAACGACGCTTGATCCCGTGAACCTCATAATCCTTCTCTAATAGAAATTCAGCTAAATATGAGCCATCTTGGCCTGTAACGCCGGTAATGAGAGCAGTTTTCATGTCAATCCGTAATTGAAAGCGGTTTGACGAAGATTATAGTCGATTTTAGCTAACTCTGCCGAGCAGTTTGACTACTGGAGTTTTTCGGGGGATTACCGGTGGAACTCCTTCCAAACAAGAAAAAATACTGTATTTTATAAAATACAATCAAGGAACTCATCGAGCGCTAGAAAAGCACAACACCACAGAAATAACAACTTTCACACTGGCTTCACTTTTATTACTTTATTATGCCGAGATAATGGCTTTATAGCGGCGGGATTGCGGACTCACACCCTCCACCGGTTTAAATCGGGCATATACCTCAGGACATAATACAGGTGTCAATTAATCAATAATAATGACATGAGGGAAATATTAATAAGTAAGTTATTAATTATAGTTATAGTTATTCGGAAATTGGAACCCATTATCGCCCAGCTATCTCAAATAGTATTACAATCCCATAATTTTTAGCATTCTAGCATTAGCCTTATGCACATCGAATTTTTCTTCTGCAATACGACGACTTATAAGCCCCATTTGTTCAATCTTTTCCGGATTTTCAATAAACCAGATCATTTTTTCAGCTAACTTATCTACACTAAATGCAGGGACTAAAAATCCATTTTCATCGTCTATGACCGTTTCACGACACCCTGGCACATTAGTAGTTAATATGGGACGCCCGACAGCCATAGCTTCTTGTGTGCTTTTTGGCACGCCTTCACGATACGAAGGTAAAACAAAGACATGGGCACCACTTAACCATTCGCTTACATTTGAAACCTGTCCCGGATACATAAAAGATTTTTGCATAATTAGATTATCTAAATTTTCCTTTGTCAAACCTGCCGGATTGTCTTCATCCAATTCACCCAATACAACCAATTCTGTATTAGGGTATTTTTTCTGTACTATTTTAAAAGCTTTTAAAAGTTCATAAAAACCCTTCTCTACTAATAACCTAGCGACAAATATAAAGCGTATCGGCTTAGTCAGATCAGGCTTACAGTAAGGATAATCTAAAAGATCTAAGCCTATTCCTCCCAATATTTTAACTTTATCTTTAGAAAAGAAAGCTATCTTTGACAAATCTATTGGATCATCTGGATTTAAAAAGACAACTTTAGTTGCATAATTAAAGCTCAGGGTGAAAAGAAAACCTTGTATTATTCGTAACAAATTTTTCTTAAGGCCAAGACCATATTCATTTGGGGTATGCACGTAACCTAAACCTTCTAACATAGCAATACGTATGGGCACCTTTGCCAGACTAGCCGCCAGAGTTCCATAAATAGAAGGTTTCACAAAATAGCTTAAAACTATATCAGGTGAAATTTCTTTTAAATCAGACTTCAATTGCAGCATCATCTTCAAATCTGTAATAAAATTTAGTCCAGAACGGGACAGTTTATAATCAACAGGAACAACTCCCAATGATTTTAAAAACTGCCTCTGTTCGCTTGTATAGTCAATCGCGAAGGCATAAACCTTGTGCCCTTTAGCAATCAACTCTCTAATCAAAGGCCCTCTGAAGCCCAAAACGCAACTTGCTACAGTGCCAATCATCGCTATCTTCAAAATCAAACCTCATTACATTAGATTCATAGGCGACTAACGCCAATTAATCGATCATGATAATTATTGTAGATCTGCAACGATAGTTGACGATGTACAGTTTCAAGATTAATTCACAACGAAAAGTCAGCCTTATTTATTTTTTCTTTGAACAATCTAAACACATCACTTAGAAGGATGAATAAGAATTACTGCGTTATCAACCTTTAGAAAAAAGCAGTAGAGTAAAACCTTAATACCCAATGAGTTAAAATAATTATTACGGACCAGAAATATCTTGCATATTCTTAGATACGATATTTTTTGAACTACATTTTTCGGCAATTAGATCAAGTACCTGGGTAAGGCGAAAGACGCCAGTCTTCAAATCAAATCCCAGGTTATGTGGGTGCCACCATATATGTGAGACGTCCCCAGCTGAAAGTGAATTTAGCTCATTTTTAAGTTTAATTAGCTGCAGCCTCCATAATGGCTCAGGTAGGGAAAACCGTATAAACATACTAGCTCTTACCATTTTATTCTCTAAACGTGATATTCGGTTAGTGAAAGGGTTAAGACTGTCTGAAAAACGGAGTAGTCTTGGATATAAAGAATTATTAGAGTGTGTATTATTATTATAGAACCACGCCGACTCATTTCCTCGCCATATTTTAATACTAGTTAAATCAAGCTCTTCAAGAAAGCCACTCTGGTTGCGCGGAAACACAAGGCTAACAGGTATAACCCCAAACCGTTCTCGCCACAATTTTTCAACTGCCGCCATATCCAGTAGAAAATCTTCCTTTGTTATCCCTGGTTCCTGAAAATACAGATGAGAAAATGAATGGCTGCCGAGATCTTGACCCTCTGAGTTTACTATATTACGTATTAAATCTGGTGCAAAATGAAATATTCCCTCCGGATCCATATCTGCATACTCATGACAAACTGCAAGCCTAGGGTCAGAATAAGCTGGGGGGGGGGGAGCAAATGAATAATAATCATCCCAATCATCCATACCTAACGCACCAACAGTTGCCCAGGTTGCACGCAAATTACGCTCTATTAGTAACTGTAATGTCACTATTACAACGTCTCGACAGTTTTCTAAGTTCTTACGGTAACCATCAAAATCAAGAGCATAAATATCATGAACGCCCCAACGCATTTCAAAGTCAATCGATATAACTACAGTAGGATATTCAATAAAATTAGTCATTTTTCATATACATAAAGTTAACAATGGTTCAATTACGAACATTTTAGGTTTTCTTACCTTTTAAAAATAGCATCAAGAAATTTAATTAATTCTGAACTTATTCGCCACCCGAACCAAATTCATAGCGAAAGCTCTTGGTCGTGGGTTTGTCTTAATCCAATATATGAATAATTGAATCGAAACATAAACTCTACCGCGAAAACTTAAAGGGGACATTAATCTATATACAGGCAGTTCAGAATCACACCACTTTTCCTTATAAGATTCAGCGCCAATTGTAAAATCAAAATTTTTAAGGCGATGTTCAATAGACCATTGAACTAAATAATCGAGCAATAGGCGGCCTGGTGAAAACTTAGACCATTCACCATTAGCAAATGTTGGTAAAAGGTAATAAAATCTTTTGGTATCATATGCCCCTAGGTGAGTAGCGAGAACTTCACCATTCAACATTAAAGCGGACAAGTGAACATTTGCCGAACCATTAGCTATTGTTTCAAGACCCCTATAAAAAACACGGGTATTAACATCAGAAAGGATATTCATTGCCCCCGTCTCTTTGTATCTCCGCTGCTTCTGTTGAAACATTTTCGTTAAAATACTACTGTATTCATCATGATTACTCGCGACAACAAACTTAATGGTTCCAATCTCAGATAGGCGTCGGATCATTCGCGCGTTATCTTTTTTATAACGTTTAGGCAACCTTTCCTGAAACATTTCCCATGATACGGGTAGCGAAGCTGCATAAGAAACTCCTTCGCATAACGAAGGTTCGTCATAAATAATAGGGTTTCGTAAACCAGAGACTATCATTGGCATCCGTACAAAACACCGTAAATCATGATCTGGTAGTTTCTCAAGTAGTTTATTCCATAATATCTTAAGTTCTTTATCTTTAAAAAATCCAGGCAAAACTAAAATAGAATTGTAATCACTCTGAGCTCCTCCTAGAAATTCCAACACCTTAGTACTAAAATTATTTCGTATACCAAATGGAAATATCGCCACCGTTGATGAAGAACTCTTAACAACAACTACAACTGGGGTAACATCATAAGTGTAGAGGCCGATTGTACGATGCCAGTGCGAAAGCCAAGCATAGGATTGAAATATAAAATGGTCACATTTACTCTCAAGTTGACACCACTCCGTCTCAAGTTTTATGTCGAACGAATCGTAAATATCAAATTTTAAATCCATAAAAAACTCAATGTAGTAATAAATTATTAAAAATAACAGTAAAAAATAATTATTTTAGTTCGGTATAAAAACTATGTGAATATACTTTTTAAAAAATTAATTATGAAAACACCCTAACTCCTTTGGATTGAATTCCAATGGAAAACATATCATTGTCTTCCAACGTCGCAAGGCATCTCCATTTATATTAACAATATTCTCAGGCAGTGATGGCCAAGTAAAAAGTGCTAGATTATTTTTCGCCCCCCATTCCAACCACAAATTTCGTTCATTTATATCTGCTGCATAAACAGGAAATGCCCAAGGGCAGGATTCTTCATGTATTTCCTGGAACACTGGTTGAAGATCTTTTGATCGCACAAAATCTTGCCAAGCTATCCAATTACTCCGCCTTTTTTTACCAATACGGAGCCAATTTGTTGAAATTATTTTCAAACGCGAATAAGCATCTATATAATAATCAGGTTGTACAGACTCTTTATATAGATATGGATCATTCCAATCATTTTTTTTATTTCTGAAATGAATTATAAAATTTTTAATATGCTTTAATTGAAAAATTAGCATTTTTGCAACTATTTTAAAACGAAAGATAGGAAATTCAGCGAGCTCAATTATTACTGTATCTGATGACTGAATATTTCCATGCAGCTCGCCACCACAGGGAATATTGAGGAATTTTCTTGGTGAACTTATTCCTATATGTCCAAACGTTCCCAATAATTTATCATTATAAGATCCACCACTGCCATGCGCATTATCTTCTATTAAAATTAATTCGTGTAGGGAGCAAAACGAAAGAAAACTCTCAATGTTTTGCGGCTGACCAAAATAGTGGACCATGACTAAAGCAAAACAATTTTTTGATCTCGCCAGAACATCAAGTACTTTCCAGTCTGGCGATAATTGATCATTGAGTGGATAAAAAATAATATTCATATTTAACTGAATCAGAGGATGCGTTAAAACATCACAAATCGTATCTGGCAGAAGGAAATAACTACCCTCCTCTACATTTATTTTCTCTAAAGCAACTTTAAGAGCAGTTCTCGCACTACCAAAATATTCTATTGAATTATCCATTTTTAAATTAAATCCGTTTATGTATATGTCTTATAAAATGAATTTTATGTTTTTATTTATAATAATAGAAATTAAATTTTTTAATTCACATTTTATAATAAAAAATAACAATGCTGGTGATGTAGAAATATAGTTATCTTTTAAAAGTTTTTTATAAAGATATCTTTCTTCCAAAATCCAATTTTTCCAATCGGTTTTGCTGATATTTTTATCGTGATGTCGAGAAAGTTCAACAGTTCCATCAACACAAAAAAAATCTTCCAGTAAAGACAACCTTAGCCATAACTCAAAATCACCTAATAAATTAAATTTTGGATCGAATTTGTTTTTTTCAATAATCTTTTTATCTATTAGTATAGACCCTATAGACACCATGTTTTTAATTAACAGATGACTTGTGATTTTTCCTGTTCTGATTTTTGGAATATTTCTATGAATTTTTTTCCCGGACTGATTTATTAACTCAAAGGCACCATATACGATATTTGCACCAGACTGGTATTTTGCAATTTGCTTTTCTAGTTTATTGACAATCCATATATCATCACAATCTAAAAATGCAACAACATCACCATGGCAAACGTCTAAAGCTAAATTTCTAGCTTCATATAGTGGAACATTATTCTCAGAGTAAAAGTATTTCAATTTCTCGTCAAATAAATTTTTTATTTGCGAACTATTATCAGTCGAACCATTATCCCATAGAATGATTTCCCAATGTTCGTAAGTTTGTGCATAAACAGATTCAATAGCTTCTTTTAAAAAAGGTTCCCCATTAAAACAGTTCATAATAATACTTACAAAAGGCTTATTTATTATTTTCACAATTTTTCCAATATCTATTTATTATAAAAACATTTTATTTTATCTATAACATGATTTTGTTCATCATTGGTTAAATCAACATGGCAAGGTAAAGTAATTATTTCCCGATAAATATCCTCGGTTATCGGAAAAAATTTGTCAGATTTATACTTTGTTAGCATGTGGTTCGGTTTGTAATGAACACCACACTCTATACCGTTATCTAACAAATACTGCCTTAGTTGATCTCTATTATTAGCTTTAATAACAAAAATATGAGGCATTATTTCATCATAATTAAATGTTAGCGCTGTCAACTGAGGTAAATGTGCAATAGCCGTTAAATAATACTCAACTATCTCTTGACGCTTTTTTTTGAATTCACTAATTCTTTCTAACTGTTTAAGCCCAATAGCTGCATTAATGTTGCTCATATGAAATCGGAAACCTTGGTTCTCTACATCAAAATCCCAACTACGCTTACCAGAGTAGCGCTTGTCAGTATCTTTCTGAACCCCTAGAAGACGACCGTCCCTAAGTCTTTGTGCAACATTATGATCATTCGTTAATATTGCCCCACCTTCGCCTGAGGTTATATTCTTAATACCATCAAAACTAAAACAAATGATATCCCCAACATCACCAATTTTTTTATTACCTCTATTGCATCCAAACGCTTGGGCTGCATCCTCAATAATTCTCAGGTTATGTTTTTGTGCAAGTCGATAAATAGCCTCCATGCCGACGGACGAACTAGCATAATGAACGGGCATAATTGCTTTAGTTTTACTGGTGATTTTATGTTCAGCATCTTTCACGTCAATAAACAAAGTATCAGCATTAACCTCACAAGCGACAGGGTTTGCGCCTGTTGCCGAGATAGCTTGAAAACTTCCAATATACGTCAAGGAAGGAACCAAGACTTCGTCTCCATACCCTATATCTAGAGCTGACAAGGATAATTGCAGAGCAGAGGTTCCAGTATTAACACAAACGACTTCCATGTTTGTTTCAAGATATAATTTAATAGCCTGTTCAAATTCTCGTACTTGAATACCCATACCAAGGTTTTCAGCCTCTAAAACAGCTATGACTGCCTCAACTTCATGGCTACTAATAGAACATTTTGATAATCTAACTCTCAAAATTTACTCCGATCATAATTAAAACTAAGTGGTTTAGGATTTATGCTTTCAAATGATTCTTGATGAATAATTCGATTTTTTGGTCGAGATATCATCATAAAATGCCTAATAAAGTGAACTGTACATCAATTTATATTATGTAATACTACAACCCCTCTGACATAGAAATGATTGAGGTGGACCCCACAAGTCGCTGAATGTGGACGAACAGCATTATAGCTCTCAACATATGGTTAGGAGGTAAGTAAGCTAGTTCTATTAATAATCAAGGCTAAACTAGCAGCCTAGTCAGTACAAATATACAAAATTATTATAATTTACCCGCTAACCATGGGACATTACCAGAGTCCCAAGTTTTCTGTAAAGCATCACGGTCTCTTATTGTATCCATGCACTGCCAGTACCCCTGATGCTCATACGCCATTAGTTCTCCATCTTGACTTAAGCGTTCCAAAGGCGATTGCTCGAGCACAGTACTATCATCTTCAAGATAATCAAAGACCTCCGGCTCAAAAATAAAATATCCACCATTAATCCATCCTTCACCAGACTGTGGCTTTTCCTTAAAATCTAAAACCTGACCGTCCCCTATACGCAGACCGCCGAATCGAGCTGAGGGTCGAACTGCTGTAACTGTAGCTAGCTTACCGTGGGAACGATGAAAGCTTAATAACGCAGTCAAATCCACATCTGAAACCCCATCACCATATGTCAGCATAAATGTACCATTCGAATATAGCTGTGGTTTCAACCGCAGTAGCCGACCGCCAGTTAGTGTGTGTGCACCTGTATCTATAAGCGAAACATGCCAATCTTCTGCAGCCGGATTAGAATAATCCACATGCCCATTTTTTAAATGTACCGTTAAGTCACTAAGGCGAGCGTGATAATTTAAAAAATAATCTTTAATTACTTCCCCTTTATAACCAAGGGCAATAGTAAAATCTAAAAAATTATGCCTCTCGTATAATTTCATAATATGCCATAATATTGGCCTGCCACCAACCTCTACCATAGGCTTAGGTTTGACTTGAGTCTCCTCAGACAGTCGCGTTCCTAACCCTCCACATAAAATAACTGTTTTAATCATATTATATAACACTCATTTAATTACTAAATTCAATATTTTTATATTTACTGCCTTAGGTGGCTACAACTTTCATTCAACTAGCTTTAGTAATAATTACTCATCTCTTCCTAGCAAAGCTTTAGCAATATTTCTCAGAGATTTAAAAACCGGATGATTTCTTTTCTTGTCAAGAGCCAACTGGTTAGCATAGGCCCTCTTTAGCGAACCCATTATCTGTAAGTAGCCTGATTCCACATTTCCTTGTACCTCTCCCAACCTAAATACTGTCCTTACGTACTCATCGCCTTCTAACAATATAAAACCATTTTTTGACATAACAGATGACAAAGTTGATAAAGAAAAATTGAAAGTGTGGGCCAGAACACAATACAACTGATAATTATACAAATATTCCTTTTTATTTTCTAAATCTACAACCCCAGGAACTTCAATATAAATAAGTGAGTCATCGTGAATCAAACTTTTTATCTGTTGCAATGCATGGCTAAGATCAGGAAAGTGCTCAAACACGTGACTTAGAATAAGTATGTCCGCCTTACCTGCTAATAACAGCTCATCCATTCCACCTTGGATAGTTTGGATTTCTTTAAATTCCGCATGCTTTAGTGCTTCACTTGAATAATCGCAACCAACAGAGGAAACGTTCAACCCAGTTTTTTTTAATTCATCAGAAAGCATCGAAATTCTTTCTCCTGCTCCACACCCAACCTCAAACACATTAACTGTTTTCCAGTCCTTAGGTATGTGCTTGAGAATATATGACGATGTCTCGTCTTTTTTAGGAGCGGTTAAGTAACCACCCTTACCTGAAATTAAGGGCCAATAAATTTTTTCATAAAATTGAGCTAATGACCCAGGAGCGATGCGCAATGTTTGGGAAATAAGCCCGCATGACCGACATATTTGAGTACCAAAGGGCAATCCAAATCTGTCGTATCGACTGAGTAACTGGAAATCAGTTACCTCACAAAAACATTGACTTACAGTCTCAATTACAATAGTTCCTTTGTATACCATTTCATTAAACTGATTGAAGGCTTGTTTCCGCTCAGCCCCCATAGCCATACCTACGTCTTCAAATACTGATAGCTTTTCCATACTAATTTTATATCCCTCAAATTTACCAACAAAGTTGATATCTAAAATATAAGAACGTTACGTATCAACGTCAAATGTAACATTGCAGTAAAGACTTCTTCTCTATCATCTACCCTAAAATTAATCTAGTGCAGTACAACTCGCAGCGACAGGGACTTATCATGACCAAATAAAACCAGCTTATAATTCCATGCTTAGTATAGAATAAAGAGTTTCGCCGCTCTACAAATTCTGAAATAGGCCCTAATCAATTACAGAATATAGACAGCCAACATTATTGGATCAAAGCTATTGAATTGCACAGCTTTGAACGCCTTCTCTGTTATTAAGCAAGTAATTATTAAACCATTCATGAAGCAAACTGCTGATGTATTTTGGGTAATTATCCCAGCATATTAGCTGAGGCTGACCTCAACACTCAATGATCTAATTCGGTGCCGTAACGCATCGCCCAACTCTTAAAACGCAACTTCCATGAGCTTTACTCTCCTTGCTCAAAGAATCAAGCACGTAAAATAATCAATGTAGTGTTCAAGTAAAACCAACACGCTTCCAACTATAGGTGGAATACGGCCTTATGAGACAAAGCTTTCTGAATGACCTCTTTTAGTCGAGATAGTCATAGCACGCTTCCCATGCTTTCCGAGTGACTTCAGATGGTAATAGAGGTGGGACGCATATTTTTTGGAGAGACCTTTTCAACCTAGCTCTTAATGACACATCCATTTCACCATACTTTTCTCACCTTTCTAGAATAGGTCATTATCAATCCCCTTACAATGTGAAGTAACAGGTATCCCTCTAAAGTTGTAGGTTGATGAGCACCAGAATTTTCAGATAAAATTTACAAAATCTATTCGCTCAGAACTCCTGAATACAGTTTACGAGAAAACTCTACTTTTAACCTCCATGATTTATTGGGGGATTAGTGGAGGAAATTTGTAATTAGCTATTCACCGTTCAATTGCGTCAATTAGCGACTTACTCGCTTGAGAAGCGACGCTAGTAGCATCTTCAATACCACAGTACTCTCGATAATAAATATTATCATTCACATCCGCCTCATAAAGCCCTGTGTGGAGATATAAGTCAATTTTAGCTACCAAATCGTTTGGATCCTCACACCAAACTACTCTGCGTTTTATTTTTTCCAAAAAAAGTGGATGATAATTTACACGCCCACCGAGCACAAATATGGGGACTTTTGTACTGCACGCCTCAACTAGAGTAGTTGCTGGAGTGTCCAGAACAATGATTTTGGCTGTCTCAAGTAAGTTAATAAAGGGAGTAATATAATCAATATCTATGTTGCCATATTTATGCGGTATTGCATTAAACCCGCTAGTATTATTGGCATTTAGGACGACATTAGGATTGCCTGCTAAATTATCAAAATACCCTAATATCACTTTTTGAGCGTTATAAAGTCTAGCATCAGGATCCGGTATAGACTGAAACGGAGTTGCTGTTTTGAACCACTTACCCGTTGAATAAACAATTCTATCTCCACCCTTCCAAACTATTTTTTTCCCAATACTACCTACCGCTAAAGTATTTTTTAAACTATTTTTACCTACCCATGATTGATACTGCCTTACAACCTCTGGCCCATATGCCAAATAATCAGTAGCATAGTACAACTCTGTATACAAAGAGGTGACACTAGAAGCTTGCCCCTTTTCACCATGCTGCCATAACACTACAGGAATTCCAGCCATATTAGCCAGGTGTGCAAGATGATTCTCCCATGGGAAGGTAAATACCCCACTGATAACAGAGTCATAACGCTTTAGGCTACTGATTAATTTTTTATGTTTTTTTAAATAAAAAACCAAATCACTCTGAATCGCTGATGCAAGATCTTTCATGCCATATACTGTTGCACCTACATATTCAACAGAAGAATTCAATATACTAGTTAACTCATCAGAAGGTTCAATTCTTTTATTAATCGGCTGTGTTAGTGATATATCAATACCAAAATTTTTCCGAAAAACCTCATGCCGAGAAACTTTAAACCAATCATACCCTCCTCCAACCAAGAGAAGCCTGTACTTAAATTTTCTAAATCTCCTCACTCGCCATTTATTTCTAATTTGTCGTAATTTATTTGTTAACGAAACAGGTAGAACTGAGAGTATTTTTTGATTGATATTGCTTTTTACCATCTTCTCTGAGATTGAAACAATCTCAATTAATTCGTTTTCTATGCAGCCCGAATTAAGAAAAACTTCTGCGAATATAGAGTCGGGAGAAGGCCGAATCTGCATAAAATTTTTTAAATCACAATTTGTATATATTAAAACTTTTGTCGGTAAAAAATGCTTAACAATAGATTGTGCTATAAAATAATTATAGTGTATTTGACCTATAATAACCCACAATTGAAATCCATAATAATGCCCCATTTCTAGAGCTATATTTGGATTCCAGTTGTAAGAATATGTATTTAGCATTTCAATTAACGCGTTTATTCGAGCTTCTGATTCATTCTTCGCTTGCTCATAGTCTGTACCTGACCACAACTCTCCGACATTGTATACATCCAAAGCATACTTCTCAGTCTCGAACATCGCTTCAGGACCAATAGGGATAATGATATCCAAGTTATCACGTTTATTTATAGCATAATGCGCTACTTGTTTTTTTGACTGAAGAACAACGACTCTTACATTCATTTTTTAGCCTTCAATTTTACAATGCCTTACATATTTAATTGTAATTTCCCATTATTAACATCACTTAACAACGAAAAATTTCACGTTATAGAAATTATTGTGGTGCTCAGAACATAACTTAATATGCTATGTGATTAATTATAGGCCGACTCACACTAATGAGACTAATAGTTTTCTCCAACAAATTTAGCTCAAGCCAACCCTGCACTGTATTTCTATTAAATTGCTAAATTTAGAAATTTTTGACAGGTTTTTTGACTAAACATTGCACAAAGAAACCTGACATAAGCATTCCAATCAACAAGTTCCTGGCTGGCGAATGCAGGGCTGTTATCACAAGAATGACCTAACGACCATCCTCTCCAATAAGTAACCAGCCCTAAAGAACGCATCCCCTCTGGCCTCGCATTAAAATATTACTATTGACGAAAAAACTTACTTAAAAACTGATCTTAATTTAAGGAGGGGGAAATTACACGATCCAACAATAAAAATGTTTAATGATAAAAATAAAGCATCGGTATATAAGCTATCTTCATAAAATATTTATAAATATGACATCGTTAATGAAAACTATGAATTTATTATTTTTAAGAATTCTTCGGTATTATTAATATAAGGTCGATACATGCGATTCAAATAATCCGATACAGAAGAAACGTCGTAAGCTTTTATATAAGTATACTTGCGTAATTCGTCATGAAGAGAAAGCAATCCATCATAGTCCAAATGAGTGTTCCACAAATCAAAGTAAAAAAAACGTTCATCGTCAAATCTATTAGTTCGATCATACTGATATGATCGCACACCCATAAGTAACGACTCAATTCCAAATGAATTATCATTAAAAAGAACTGCGTCATAATTATCAGATAATAGACTAACATCGACCCCTGTGACAATATTAAAATTATCAGGAATACAGCTAAGCATATCGATTTTACTTTGTTTAATACATGGATGAAATTTAAGATCAACCATGATAGACGAATCTCCAAAAACTTCACTTAAGTCATTAATGATATCTTGATATTGGGAAAATTGCACAGGAAAAGCATACAGTATTTTTTTAAGTATATTCTCATTCGGACTCAATACTGAATAATTATAGCCATTACTAGGGTAAGAAAATCTTAAAGCAGAGTATGTTTTAATCGGCACTCTAAAGTTGCCATGCTCAAGAAGGTACTTGGTAAACAACTCGCCAACTGTAAGGATAATGTCAGGCATAGGTTGAATTTCAGCATCTTGGACTGTTGGAAAAAAATTCAAAAAAACTGGCGAAAATCCACTACTTTGATAACCAACTAATTTAACACTCTCTTCCTTTAAAAAAGAACAACATACCTTTTCCCAAGACTGGTTTTCAAAAACATATACAAATGCTTTCAAATTAAATGGTCGTATTTTTTTACAAATATATTTTTCTTGATAAGCCTGAAATGATCTTAACTTTAAATAATCTTCTAATAATGAGTGATTTATTAATGGAGATATGTTGAAATCATCATAAATATAATCATCTTTTATTTTTAAATAAGATGTAAATACATACTCACCTATTAGTTTAATGATATCAAAAATATTTAAAAATCCAACACCTATAATATAGTTATCTTTTTTATTAAAACTCCTAAATTTATTTAACAATGAATAATCCAAAGGCTGAAAAGAAACTATTACATTATCGCTACTTCGTAAATCATCAGGCAGGCTTCGGAAATATTCATCCCTAATATCTCCTCCATGAAAGCTTTGAGGAACCAACCATGTGCGAAAATAAATACAATCTGGCGGGAGCGTTTTAACTCGAAATCTTAAAGATGCATAAATAAGGTTAAAAGACATAAGAATTAAGCGAGGAATAAACTGAAAAAAACTTTTCCAAGGAAAGAATTTTTTCTTTCCTGTTCGGGCTTCTTCACAAATATAGGTATGCAGTTTTGTAACCGTTTCTTGCTTACTTAAGGTTGGATTTGCGATTACCGAAAATCTAGCGCCCAAATCAATTGCAACTTGACTAAGAATGTTATTGTATTCCCCTCGATAACCCTCCCTTATAGACTCAGAAGGGTTGACGCTTGCAACACTTTCGTCCGGCAAGTTATTTAACAAACTTTATCGCCACCGGTAGGTACGGAAGAGTACTTATATGTTTTTTATAGCAGAACCCTGTCTTATCATGATAATAATAAGGGTCTAACCTGCTTCTAAATAGCTCAGATTCGATTAAGCCAGAAGAACACTGTTCAGTATCAAACTTAACATTATAATTGAGGAAATATTTTTTCAGCGAAGATAATGAATAACACCAACCGGAAGTCTTCTCATCATAAATATTTCCATTTGAGACAGTTGCACTAGTCGTTAATAAAAAAGGGGCTTGTAGTTTTAATAAGCGCTGCAACTCTTCTACATTTTTGTCAAATAGACTAATATCAGCATGTTCGATGGCAGACAAGGAAATCACGGCATCTACGCTAGACGATTCCAATGGGACAGCATGGAAGGGCGCACGTAGATAAGTGATTGCTCCATAACTTTGATGATTTTTTAAAAATCTTTCAAATGAATTGAATATTCTATAAGTAATTAGTGATAATAATTTTTTTGGAATTCGTGGTATTTTTTTTATGCTCCCAGATTTAAACATGTTTTGCCATTTCTTCATTACTGGGTTTAAACCATATGATATAAATTCCTGATATGGATGCTGATAATCAATATCGTCATTACCATTTCCTATAATATTAAATATACCGCGCGTCGCCCTAGGTTTAGTACGAGGTGAAAAATCCAGACTAATTACGTTGTATCCACGTGCCGCAAGCAAATATTGCATAATTCCTTGCCCTGCACCAGCATCGATAATAGTTGAACCAGGCAATATATTTGCCTTATCCAACTCTTTAAGAACCCAAATTATATCAAGATCATAATGCCAGCCATTTGGCCTATTAAGCACCTTAAGCCAGTACGAAATTTCCTTTAATTTTTTTTTGTCATCGAGTAAAGACACCTCTAATAATTTTATTTCGTTGTTAATATTAATATTCATATTTATTTCCATTTCAGTACTTATAAGCGAGTAGCTCTAGTCACCCATTGATGGTCCTGGTTGAAGTAGAGGCTTAGCTAGATGTGAATTTTATTATTGGTGTTCGCGTTTGAATGCCAACTTTAGACGCTCATGATTTTTAGATCCAAACCATTAATTGATTCTGCCTTACACATCTTAAATGGCATAGTAAATAAAGGGACAACCAGTTACAGGGGTGTACGCTTCTGTTGAAATTTTCATGTTTTAATACTTAGTTTTTAATAAAAATGGTATCAGCACCAAATCGAAATAAAGGAATAATTCGATTGTGAAAACTGTTTTCTGAATATTCTAGAAAATTTGACATCATTTTCTAATAGAATTTGAGAACATATAATATCTAAAACCCCTACAGCATAGACGTGTCAATACCAAAAATTAGGCGATACTGCCCCCTGCTTTCAACATCGCTTCTGCCAGGCACCAATCTGAAGGGTCGTCAACATCAAGAGTTTCTATAGCACTGCGACTCATGGGGTAAGCATTTGGTTTTAGGCCAATCCTGTGCTTACTCTTCTGAAACGTCTCACCAGAGAAAAAGTAAAAATTTGAATTTTCTTCATAGATTGTTTCAAGATCTTGGGTCCGGATTAAATCAGCTGGATTATGATTAATTGGCTTTAACACCTTATCATACAGTCGCGTCTTGAGTGCATTAGCAGAAAATAGACTATCAAGGGTCTTTTCCTTTTTTCCATCAATATACATTGCCGTTGCTTTTTTTAATGTTTGACTAGTTAAAAATGGATTAGTACTGTGAGTTTGAATAAAATCATTCTCAACTCCTAATATTTTTATATCATATTCAATGATTTGATTCATAGGGACATAGTCACCACATAAATTTTTTGGCCTTTGAATAATTACGACCCAGTCACCATAACGCTCCTTTGCCAATTCTTCAATTTTTATACTATCAGTGTTAATAACGAGTTTGGTAAATAAACCCGTAGTTCTTAGAGTGTCCGCAATGTAAAAAAAGAATGGTTTACTATTAAGCAACTTGAAATTTTTACCTGGTATTCGCTCTGAATGTTCCTTCATAGGAAGTAGTGCATACATATATTTCATCTCAGGCTAATTAAATTAAACGTCTGTTTTTGTTAAATTTCAAACATATTAAATTCATATCTAAAAGGGCATAGATGGACGATTATTTCACCGTTCCTTCAATATCGTTAATTTTTTTCATTAAAAATTCAACTCTAGTCAAATCTTCTTTCGTATCTACCGCCTGGGTATCGTAATCTGTCAGCGCCATGCGTATTTTTAGACCATTCTCAAGTATACGCATCATATCTATCGACTCAGCCACTTCCAGTGGTGTCGGCGCCATGCGAGTGTAATCAAGTAGAAAATCACGACGGAAAGGAATAATGCAAACCTGTTTTCCCATTGGGATTTCTTCAGTCTTAGAACGAGTGGGAATTGGCTCTCGGGAGAAATACATCGCATTCATATCAAGATCACAAACCACCTTGATGCAATTTCTATTTTCAAATTCATTTTTATCTTTGATTTTTCCAAGTAAATTTACTACTTGAACTTCATTGTCATCTAAAAGCGGTTGTATTGCTTGAGTAATCATCTTAGGATGAGTCATAGGCTCATCACCTTGCACCATAACCATAATGTCATATGTAACATCATTCTTTTTTTCTATTTTTATTAAAGCTTCTGCACATCTATCGGTTGCACGCTCATGATGCTTACTGGTCATGACTGCAACGCCACCAATAGATTCAATATAATCAAAAATTTCTTTATCACATGTGGCCACTACTGTTAGATCGAGCGAGGATGAGTTTGAAACTCGTTCGTAAACATGACCGATCATTGGCTTACCTAAAATAGGAGCCATAGGTTTTCCTGGAAAACGACTGCTATTCATTCGAGCAGGTATTATTGCAAGTACTTTCATATCTATCTAATCTCTATAATAATTAACGTTTAAGTCGGTTTTTCGGCACTAACGCGAAGGAAAACCGAATCAATAGAGTAGGCAATAAACCTATACCCCTCATTGATTCTCTGCTCTAAAACGCCGGTATCAGGCATTACGACATGAACACCACATGGGATTTTATATTCTAAGCACAATGTCCGAATGCGCTCCATCACATTGATAAATTCATAAGACTCAAAGTTAGCAGTTAAGTCCATCGATGCGGATAAATCATATGGTCCAATAAGAATCGCATCTAACCCATCGACTTGAAGAATATCTCGAAGATTTTCAACCGCACGGACATGTTCAATCATTGCAACCAGAAGCGGCGCTTGAGCCTCATCAGCATAAGAATCGAAATTTTTACCAAAAAGATTTGCTCTAGAAAAACCCACCCCACGGTAACCGCTGGGGGGCCATCGACAATTATCGCGTACACTAATCAACTCAGAAGCGCTTTCAATCATCGGAACTATAACACCACCGGCTCCAGCATCTAGTGCTTGTTTACAATCTTTTACTTCACCTTGAGCTAAACGAGCTAACGGCAGTGTGTTACCAAGTTCTAGAGCACGAAAAATATCAGGTAATTGGTGTACATCAATCGCACCATGCTCCATATCTACGGCTACCCAATCATATCCTGCCTGCCCCATTACCTCAGCAACAGATGAGTCAGGGATTTGAATCCAACTTCCAACAGATAGTTGGCTTTTAGATAAAGAATCTCGTATCTCTCTAATTTTAGCTAATCTATTCATACTCATCGAAATCCTTCATTTTTTCTCCCTTATAATTTGAAAATAATAATTCGTTATTTAAATGTACTCGTAGTAAAAAATCGACATTATTATCTTGTGCAGCATCCATGTCTTCCTGTGCATCACCTATCATTAAGCTTTTCTGTGGAGGAATATTGCTGTATTTTAATGTTTCGGAAATTGCATCTTTTTTTCTTTTTGGTGAGCCAAATATATTATTAAAACATTGTTTTAAATTCAGTTTTTCCAAAATTAATTCTAATTCCTCTTGTGGAGTTGCAGATACCATAATAAAATTTTGTTTATATGGGTTTGATTTTAAATAACTCTCTGCACCAGGCACCCAATCTGAATTAATCACTCCCTCAAAAACAAGCTCACTGAATCGATTGCAATAATCGTTTATTGTTTCTTCTTTGTATTCTTGCCCTGCCCAGCTAAGATAAATTGGCAATTTATCGAAACGAGACATCCCACCATTAACCATATGATGGTTTTTTACCTTATCCTTTAGCTCTGAACTGTACTCATCAAAAAGGCGGACAAAAGCTGCGGTTTTGACATCAATAGACTCCTTCACTACCCCATCAAAATCCCAAAATATAAGTTGGTATTGATCTATTCTCACTTAAGTTAACTCTTGATGTATTTCTTCAATTAGATCTAGTAAACCTTGGCCTAAGTCCACAAACTCTAAGGGAACAAGTTTTTTAGCAGATTTTGGGGTATAGCGATACGGTGTATTACCATAATGGTCAGGACGGTTACTTTCACCATGATAGAGCACATCACGATTTTTACCTGAAATTTCAAACAACATGGATATCAAGTCATCCACTCGAAGTAACTGCTGACCGGTAATTGTTATTGCACTGTTAATATGTTTGCTATCAAGTACATCAACACTAAGACGCGCTGCATCCTGGACATGTATGTACTCCCTCATTTCAGTACCGCTACCACTGTAGTCTAAACGGTCTTCCTTTACAATTTGAGTGAAAAAGCGTCTTATACCATTCCAATCTTGAGAGCGTGGCCCATATAAAGACCCATACCTTAATAAGGTAAAATCTAGATCGAATTTTTCATGGTAGGCTTCAATAATAACCTCAGCGGCTTGTTTACTTGCTCTATAAAATGATCCGTGGATACTATATACATACATGGTAGATGCATATACAAATTGACACACATCAGAGTCTACAGCAGCTTCAAGCGCCTTAGTTACGCCCATAACATTTGATTCGATTGTATCATATGGATTAGATTTTGCTTCTCCGATATCAGCAATACCTGCGAAATGGTAGACATAGTGGACGCCACTCATTGCATCTTTTAAGGCAGCAAGGTCCATAAGGTCACCTTCAATCATTTCCTGATCTTCACGTAACCACGGAGACACCCTACGATCAAATATCGTAACTTCATAACCTCGTTTGCTAAGTTCATCCGCTGTATGGCTGCCCATAAAACCAGCCCCGCCTATGACTAAAGCCTTTTTTGTCAAGTTAATTTTCATTTATAAGCCTTGCCTTTGAACGTTATACTCTTCTGGAGGGACGCCTCCATGAAGTGGTTTATTCGTTAAAAAACGAACCACCTCTTCGGTAGCTTGGATTTCCATTTTCGTTCGACAGTCAATTGACATAGAACCCATGTGTGATGTGAGTATACATCGTTCGATATCTGCCAGTGGCCCTGTATACGGTTCATGTTCAAATACGTCAATTGCAGCACCGTGTAAATGTCCAGAATTTAGTGAATTAGCCAAATCAAGTTCATTGATTATTCCTCCACGCGCCGTGTTAATGATTATTGCATCTGCTTTCATGAGAGCGAGATGTTCAGCACGTATCATATTTTTTGTATACTTAGTCAGAGGCACATGCAGACAAATAACGTCCGCCTGTTTATAAATATCTTCTTTGTCTGTCCACTCCAACTTTAATTCAGGCACCAAACTGGTATTTGGATGTATATCATTAGCTAAGATACGTGGTGTTCCAAAGCCGCTTATACGTCTTAAAACACGCTGGCCAATACGTCCTACCCCAATAATACCGATCGTTATTTCGGGAATACGTCTACCGAAATGTCGAACCCATTCGCCACGATGCAACTGTCCATTTGCGATATGAACAGAACGCAGTAAAGACAGCATCAATCCAATCGTCAACTCCGCCACTGCTGGTGCAGGAGCATCGGGTGTATAACTGACTTTTATCCCAAGCTCCTCAGCAGCCAATAAATCGACATTGTCTAACCCGATACCCACTCGAGAAATGAGTTTCAAGCGACTGGCGCTGCTCATCACCTTATCTGTAATCGGCTCTGTCCCAGCTATCAAAACATCAAAATCTGTCACCATCTCAGCTAATTCGTCTTCAGAAAGTTTTCGACCGATAGGATTAATCACATATTCGATACCCGCGGCCTCTAGTAACTCAAGAGGAAGCCTATTTTTATCACCAAAAGGAACAGTGGTAATTAAAGCTTTAAACATACGTAATACTCCAAAAAACAATTATTTAATAATATTTTAAACTATATTTTAGTTAGTAACCACATGGTTTTAACATCAGGTAAACTGCGATGTGTGATAAAATTTATTACTTAATCTTCTCTAGATGAAAACCAATAATCATTAACGCAGCTATATATAAGTATTTTCCTTGCGGGTAAATTTTATTATATATCTATTTCAACTATGCAATTGGCAGTGTTGAATTTTTGACTATTTTAGAGAAAAACTCTGACTTTCTCTTCGATTAAAGCACTCGATATAGGGATTTTTAGTAACTTTTTAGGGCTGAAATAAACCAAGCTAATCTCCTATCATATAGACAGTTAGACGATACATGGCTAATTAACTCTACACCCATAGCCACAGTGAAGGGTAAACTTTCGTCCTCTGCAATTTGTACGTTGCTTCAAGGGTCGCTTTCTTTATTTACGTTGGTCATAAACCAGCGCGCTCAATCACTAAGTTTTTACGACGCTAATTTTCATAAAAACTTAATGTATCACTTTATAGACGTGCTACTAATAAAAAGAATTCCCCAAATTTAAATAACGTAAAGTGGGATTCTAAAAACCGCGAGATATTCCGTTTTTATGAGAAATATAGACCTTATTCTGGATATTTTAATCCAAGCAAATTATATCTTTCTAGTAGATTGATATGCCAACCCTGTAACCTTAAATTCTTTTAGCCCCGCTTCATGAATATTAGAAATCACTTAACGTGTATCGTCTGCTAAAAACACACATCTATTGGAATTTTTCAAGAATACTAGGATGGGTTTTATTATATTTTTCAATTAACTTCAAAAAATTATCTACATTTTCTGATGTACCATTAGTTTTAATTAATTTAAAATTCTGCTCATAGACCTGCGCCTCACTTTTATCAGAATTATTATTCCACCCATATGCAGCATGACCTCTTCCTTGGGAAATCGTCGCTCTCGGAACTTTCTGTTTCCGAAGCAGCGAGGTTAATCTAGGATAGTGTTTCCGCCCAAGAAAATCTTCAAGCTCTTGTAATGGCTTTGAGGGAGACATGACGAGATTTTCAAAACTGAGTGTGAGTATTTGATTACCATTTTCCAAATTATTCATAGTCGAATCCTCGAGCCATTCATATAATCTTATAATACAAATCAATATTTTATCTATCTTACTTGCCTCAATGTACTCATTCTCCCAACCGGCAACGAACCAAGGTATCTTAACTCCTTTGAAATGGAACGAAGCTGTAAAGTTACGTGGAGAATCGAATCGTTCCATAAAAGCGACCCAGTGCGGAACCATATACAAAGGATGACGAACAATTTCAATTATTTTTACTCTATCACCATATGTATCGAAAATGGGATTTGGAACTAACATTAGCATATGCGACATGACATTTAAGGCAATATTATTATCATTAATTTCAGTGATTTTATGATCACCCTCACCTTTAAATAGGCGCTTAATATAAGTAAACATATTAGGGTTTACTGCAAGCCCTGAGTCATCATTCCAACGTAAATTTACCTCTCTTCCGATAATATTATTATATTGTGATAAATCGCCGTATGTTTTTAGCATCCAAGATACAGCATCTGGAGAAATCTTTTCGAGATGGCTTAAAATCGCTACATATTCGTATATGTGTTCAACTTTAACCTTCTCGACTCTGTCCATTCCGCTTACAATAGGTCCTAATAAACTTTTTCCTGACCCCCATAGACCATCTATAAAAATAATATCATTTGTGAGGCCGCTATTTTTTTTTAATTCCATTCACCTTAATCCTAGCTACGAAATACATATAAAACCAAAGTATAAAACTTCATACTTCAGGACTTACAAAACACGGAATAAATAACCATAACTATTGTATGAAAGTACGGTTGGATCGTAGGTCAGAGCAACACTTATAACCCACGGTAGATGACGCCTTATCGGAGATACTACATGTAAGCTCAAATAAGATTTGAAAAACTAAGTGTATTCATTTTAATGAAAAATACTACCAAACTCCCCATCCACCATCAACCGACAAAGATTGCCCAGTCATATATTTTGATAAATCACTCGATAAATACGCAACTACACCGCGAAAATCATCCTCAGTTGCCATCCGCGCCAAAGGTGTTTTAGTTTCATATCGTGATACGAATTTTTCTGGTTGATTCCTAAAAATACCTCCAGGTGAGATCGCATTAACACGTACATGAGGGGCTATTGTTGTTGATAACCAGCGAGTGAATTGAAGCAATCCTCCCTTTGAAGCTCCATATGCCGCAGGATTACTCATATTAGTACCTTCATACAAGCTCCAATCTGGCCCGAGTTCACCATAAATTGAAGCTATATTAATAATACTTGCACCATCTGAGACTCGCAGCATTGGAGCCAAACCCTGACAAAGACTAAATACTGCAGTTAAATTCACTTCTATAGCACGCCTCCATGTTTCAGTTGTCTGCTCTTCAAAGGGGACAGCCCACCCTTGCAACTCAGACGTTCCGACAAAAGCTGCGTTGTTGATTAGGACATTAAGCCCTTCTTTATCATCTATTAAGCAGCTAATTAATTCAGCTCGCTGTGTCTGATCTTCTAAATCGCAATATCTATGTTGAGCCTTTATCCCCCAGCGTTCGGAAAGTTCATTGGAGATGCTTTCAATATCTGTTCCTACCCGATCTACTAAAATCAAATCAGCACCAAGCTCTGCTAAAGTATCTGCCATAGTCTGACCCAGACTTCCGGCAGCTCCTGTCACAAGAGCCCTTCTATTTGAAAGGTTCATGAGTTGTTTAACTGTGTTCATTTTTTTGCTCTTTATTATTTAAAAGATATTCTGCAATCTGAAAATCTAGTAAAGTATCAATATCAACGGCTCGCTCTTTTGGGATATTCACCGCTCTAACACGCCCATCAAATATGGAATTGTTTTTCATAACAAATTCAGAGCCCGCAACATAAGCGACTGTAGCCATATCATAAACTCTTGGTACATCCTGACGCCTTGCAATAGAGAATTGTGGCGGGTTAACTAAACCTACTGTACCGTCTGAATTTTCTTTTACCATGTTAAAATAAGGGCTAGAGTGAGCATCAGAAACTGTAACGACTATATCCACATCACCTTTTTCATATTCATCAAGGCAGTTTTCAATATCGACAGACGATCTTAATGGAGCCGTAGCTGGCAAAGAGACCATCACATCTGGCAAACACCCATCTGTTTCTAGCAAATAATTCAAAGCATGCTGCCAAGCTAGCCACTCAGGACTAGTGTCTAAAGCCAAGTTATGTGGACGCATAAAAGGCACCTCGGCACCATATTCGCGAGCCACATCAGCAATTTCTTGCGAATCAGTAGAAACGATAATCTTTTCAATTCTTTGCACTGAACTTGCATGCTCGATAGACCAAGAGATGAGTGCCTTACCACCCAATAGTCGGGTATTTTTTCCTGGCAATCCTTTTGAACCACCACGCGCGAAGATAAATGCAACCACCTTCATAAACTATTACTCTTTAAATTCATTAACAGCACCCATTGTCACTTGACTCTTAATTTTAGCGGCTAAACGCACGGACTCAATGATCTGCAACACTCTCAATCCATCTTCACCACCAACCAAAGGCTGCGCCCCATGTTTAATACATACAAGCAAGTTGTGCCATTCAGCAATGTAACTTTCATCAAGGCTGGTTTTCTGAGTATAGATGTCTTGCCAGCCTTGCATGCCTGATAGCCACAACTCAACCGTTCCAGTTATGCCGTTCCAACGCAAACTGCCTAGCTTACCGATGGCTGTACATAAGCGCGTAGTATCTTGTCGAATAAAATCCAGATGTACCGAAGCGATTAGCGGTCTTTTAGCACTTTTGGCGACAAACCCTAAAAGCAAATGTGCTGTATCTTCGACATCGATCATTAGGTCACTTTGCTGAGAAAGACTTGCCTGCAACCAATCTACCTCACCAAAAATCCAACTTAAGTAGTCAATTTCATGGCTAAGCTCTAGCAGTGCCCCTCCCCCTAACAAATACTGTGCTGAGGCTCCCTGACGATAATCACTGTTCGGACGCCAAGATGGCAAATATTGACCAATTTCACTGCGCACCGACCATACGTTACCAATCATTTGACTATCAAGCATCATTTTAAATTTTTGCAACGATTGTAAAAACCGAAGATTATAGCCGACTGCCAAAACTGCCTTTGTTTTTTTGCAAACTTCAATTAAATCCTTAACTCCTTCAACTGTTGTCGACAATGGCTTCTCTATTAAAAGGTGCACACCGGCCTCTGCTAACGGCATTGCAGTAGAAAGATGAAAAGCTGCAGGAGTTGCAATAACTGCTAACTGAGGAGTAAACGCCAGGGCCTCGATCATGGTTGAAAATATATAGTCCGCACCTTCTGGAATTATATAATTAACATTATGCCTAAGTACTCCAATTTCAGCCCACGGGTGAAGTTCTCGCGCCAAACGGAGGTGGCGCTTCCCAATACTACCTAGACCCACAATGAGGATTCGGTTAATCAGCACAAAATATTCTCAACACATTCAAACCCACTTCTCCACTTTTTACTGGATGAACCTAACCACCAATAATATTGTCGCGCGTAATTGCCGCTAAAATTCGCGCCCCCACAGATACATTCAACAATGCGGTGTCCTGCATTCATAGGGCCTGCAATAAAAAGAATGTACAAAATAAACAGCGTCATCCGGCTTAAAATTTTATACTCAAACGCTGAATTTTCTCCTTGGTTGGAGGTAACACATTTTCACAATAAGCAACGTCTATAGGCAACCCATATGAAGCACCTGCACGTTTATTCAACTTACTGAAGAGTGATGGATCAATGGTATTCAATTTTTCCATGCAATCTGCTTTCTCTGCAATTAATTAACATCAGTATTCGCCTGCACTAAATCACTAGGCCTGCCCACATCCAACCAATTTTCATGTACTGGGTATGCAACAGTGCGTTTATTTTTAGCTTGTAATCGTTCAAAAAGCGTAGGCATATCACACAGCGCCTCTGCTGTTAATTCATTTAAAACCTCTGGTGAGAGCACATAAACACCAGCATTAATTTGACTACGCAACACTGGCTTTTCTTCAAATCCAATAATCTCAACGCCCCGCATTTGGACCACTCCAAATGGATGCTGCCATTCGTGGGTGCGCACCGCCATAGTTCCACTTGCTTGGTAACGGTTATGAAAATCCAGTAATTCGCCGTAACGTATGCCAGAAATCACGTCGCCGTTAGTAACCACAAAAGGCGCGTCTGGCTTAGGAGTTAGCAAACTCAATGCTCCAGCAGTCCCAAGTGGCGCCTGTTCTCTTAAGTAATCAATCTTTACACCTAAACGGTCACCATTACCAAAGTGAGATTCAATAATATTACCTAGGTGATGGATAGCCAACACAAAATGGCCAAAGCCTTCTAGCTTCCCACGTTCAATGATGTGTTCTAGCATAGGTTTACCAGCCACTATTACCATTGGCTTTGGACAGTTTTGTGTATGTGGCATTAGGCGCGTACCCTTACCTCCTGCCATAATTACCATGACATTAGGACGGGCAGGTGATGTGGTGATTTCGTCCCACAGATGCAAGCCGACAAGTTTCTGGCAGCCGTCTACTACTGGAATCTGATGAACTTTATTGGCCATTATTAATTGTATTACCATCTCTCGCGACATCTCTGGTGTCACTACCAGCGGATTGTGATGGACAATACTAGAGATGGGGCTATTAAGATCTAAACCCTTAAGCAAACCACGGCGTATATCACCATCTGAAATAGTGCCAATCAGTTTAGTATCTTTATCCACCACTAGAACAATTCTAATTCCACCTTGATTAAGGTTGAGAATTGCTTGCCCTATAGTTGAGTTTTCTAGGAGGGTAGCTTGACGCCACACTTCTTCAGTAGCACTCATTTATTCCGCCAAAAAATCAGAGTTAGGTAAGTCATAAAAAGCCTTCTTCACAATATTTTCAATATTAACTGTCTTTAATACATTCACTACTTTTTCACTGGAGCCACCCTCACCATAGGGATTACGCACTTGGCTTAATGTTACTTGAAAGCTAGGTGAATACAAAATATTGATCGCATTAAGTATACTTTTTTGCCTAGGCTCACAATTAATAATACTACTTGCCTGGAGCCGTCCACTTTGACGATCACCAACGTTAATTGTACCTTTTTTAAAGCTAGGAACTTCAGTTAGCCCGCTAGATGAATTACCCACCACACCATCAACTTGCGCTATGCATGATAAGTAACGCAATTGTCCAAGAGAGGTAAAAGCATGAGCATGAGCATGTTCCGATGCGAACTTTTCTACCATTTCAATCAGCGCTCTACCGTCAGTATCCGCATTGGGCATAGTGAAAATAAGTTTGGTATCTTCTAACTTAGCCAGTACCGTTAATAGCGTTTGCATTTGAGTTACTGCACTGGATTTTTCTAGCGTAACTGGATGAAAGGTGATGAGCAGGTTTTTTTTATCAAACTTCAAACCTAAATCAGTTTCTAATGCATCACGATTAAGTAATGATAGGCGCCTAATATTATCAATCCCCAGACCGCCGACTAAAAACACGCATTCTGGCTGCTCACCTAACTGAATCACGCGTTTTTTATACTCATCTGCTGCCACAAAGTGTAAGTGGGCCATTTTAGTGATTGAATGCCGAAGCGCTTCATCAAAAGCTCCCTCGGTGACCTCACCACCGTGCAGATGTGCCACTGGTATACGCGCCACCAGCGAGGCTGATACTGCTGAAAAAATTTCAAACCTATCGCCCAGTACCACTACCAGATCAGGACCTAAATCGTTTAAGGCATCAGCAAAACCAATCATGCCTAAGCCCATTGATTTAGCAATACCCACCGGTGTATCAGAACTTGTCAGCATTTCGACCTTGCGGTTAATTTCAAAACCATCAGCCTCTATAGCATGATAAGTCAGGCCAAACTCAGGCGATAAGTGCATACCAGTGGCGATGATTTGCAGGTTTAAATCAACATCATCTTTAATACCCTGAATCACCCAGCGCAACAGGCCATAATCAGCACGTGTGCCTGTAATAACACAGATTTTTCGATTCATAACACAATCAACTCATCTTCTACAAAATCCCGTGATGCTTTACGCCCCATTACGGCGTCCCAGTTCATGGGTGATATACCGGTGCCAGGACGTTTGGTGGTGATGTTTTCACTACTAAATATTTCGCCCACTTTAATAGCTTTGATCGCCACCAACGATTTTCTTGCAACAGATTTATTCCGCACCTCACTCGGAGTAGGGCGTTTAATACCATCACCCAGTGCTATTTCTATATTTCGAATAGCTGACACCATTAATTTAAGTTGATCAGGCTCCAAGCTGGCTTTGTGGTCTGGACCTGGCAAGTTTCTATCTAACGTGAAATGTTTTTCAATGACAGTAGCACCCATCGCTGCAGCGGCAATAGCTACTTCTATTCCTACTGAATGGTCAGAATACCCCACCGAAACGCCAAAAGAAGCTTCTATACTCTGCATTGCACGCAGATTAACCTCAGCCATAGGTGTAGGGTACTCTGTGGTGCAATGTAATACTGTAATAAGTGACCGGGTTGTACCAGCTTGCTCTAGCACGTCAATAGCTGCCTCTATGTCACCCATCGTTGCCATTCCAGTTGAAATAATAATGGGTTTTCTAAATTTGCCAATATGGCGCAAGTAAAGCAGATTGGTTATTTCGCCAGAGGGTATTTTAAAGTGAGTAATCCCAAGGTTGATTAAAAAATCAACACTTTCAATATCAAAGCCCGTTGAGAAAAACCCAATATCACGCGTCGCACAGTAATCAATAAGCTCGCAGTGCATGCTCGCACTTAGCTCTAAACGACTCAACATTTGGTGCTGAGTTTCAGCACTTCCAGTGGTTACGTTTTGGTAATCCGCCTTTTTAGCTCGTCGAGTGGCTAAGCGGTCGGCGCAAAAAGTCTGAAACTTAACCAAATCGGCACCAGCATCAGCTGCTGCGTCAATTAATTTTTTGGCTAATGAAATGCTTCCATTATGGTTTACGCCAGCTTCGGCAATAATAAGAATTGGTTTTTTCATGATTTATTGCTTGTTAATATTCGTGAATTTTCTACATGATGATGCCTAACAAAAATGCCCATGCCAACCACGCATTGACGACCAAGAGTAATACCCTGCTTAATAACACTCCCACTGCCAATAAAACTACCAGACCCTACACTGGCAAAGCCATTAATTATGGCACCTGTAGATATATGGCAGTGATCCGCCACCGTTGCATCGTGTTCAATTAGTGCATTAGTATTAATAATACAGTTATTGCCCACCTTAGCACCCGCATTGACGATAGCACCATGCATCACAATGGTTCCACTGCCCACGACAGCATGGCGTGATACATGTGCAGTTGGAGAAATAATAGTTGGTGACTTAAACCCGACTACTAACGCCCGATTATAAAGGCTTTGGCGAACGATAGCTGATTCAATCTGTCCAACGGTAATAAGCGCATATTGGTATTGCTTTACTAACATAGGCAAATCGTTGTCTGCGCCTATTATTGGATATCCCATACATTTATGCTGCAACTCTTCAGCGGCACCTACCATACCAACAATCTTAAACATACCCTCTTGCTCAATCACGTCAATACACGAACGTGCATGTCCACCAGCACCGATCAGAATTAAATTCGACTCACCCATTACCTTATTTCTCACTCAAAAAAGTCCACCAAACCTGGACTACTGGGAATATTTATCAATCGCTTCGACAGTAACTCTGCCGTAGATAGATCCATACGGGGACAGTTAGCAAATGGTGTTAGTTGATGCATCAATCGCCAGACCGGGCGTGTCATCAACCCGAAGTTGTTTGTGACCTCCAATATAGCATCGCGATGGTGTATTTGATCCACATTAAGCATTAATGTCTGTAGCCAGTAATTACTATGGCATTGCGCAGGCTCGGTCACCAAAGTAACTCCGTCCACCGACGAAAACGCTGTTTGATAACGCTTAAATAACTCTCTTTTAGCACTTAACTTACCCTGCAGTTGCTCCAACTGGGCACAACCTAGGGCCGCATTAAGGTTGGGTAATCGGTAGTTATAACCAATTTCATCATGAATGAATTCCCACGCGTGTGGAACTTTAGCTGTGGTGGTTATATGTTTAGCACGCCGAGCAATAGTGACATCGTTAGTTAAAATTGCTCCGCCACCGCCAGTAGTGATGGTTTTATTACCGTTAAAACTAAGCGTGCCCATTGAACCAAATGTACCCGTGTGCTGCCCATGGTAGAAACTACCCAGCGACTCTGCAGCATCTTCAACCAGCATTATATTAAAATCGTATGACACCGAAAGTAAGCCATCAATATCTACTGGGTGGCCAAAAGTATGCATGGGAACCATCGCACGGATGACTTTTCCAGTCGAAGAATTAACACATTGACCGCCATGTTGCTGGGTATGCGCTTGCAAGTAACAACGCAACTTAGAAGTTGCTATGCCTAGCGTTACATCGTCGCTATCGACAAGGTGCGGCTGGGCGCCACAATAGCTAATTGCGTTTGCTGTCGCAATAAAAGTAAGAGCTGGAACAAGCACTTCATCATTAGCTTTAACCCCCGCGAGCAATAAAGCAACGTGGAGTGCGGCCGTGCCGTTAACAACGGCCACAACATATTTTGCGCCAGTGTAGTCAGCTAAATCATCCTCAAAGCGATCAACAAATTTGCCAACGGAGGACACAAAAGTTGAATCCAAGCATTCCTTAATATAGAGCCATTCGTTGCCAGAAAAAGTCGGTTCATGCAAGCCAGCACGGCCTGAACCAACAACCGAATGGATAGCGCTAACGATGTTATTTGGCAGAGAAGCTTGTTTATTCATAGGGTTATATATTATACACATCAGCTTTGTAGTTTTGGAGGTTTCCAGATTTTTCAAACCATTCTGCTGTTTCTGCGATACCGCGCTTAAAGCCTTCTCGGCTGCCATACGCAGGTTCCCAGTCAAATAATCGTTTAGCTTTCGCATTATCAGCCCACAACCGCTCAACTTCTGAATCAGCTGGACGAAGACGAATTTCTTCGGTAATTATTTCAATCTCAACATTCATTGCCTCAGCAATCAATTGTGCAGTATCGCCAATTGAAATTTCAAAATTACTACCAAAATTCACTACCTCACCCAAACCTTGCACGGAGTTCATCGCAGAAATAAACCCTGCCACTGTATCTTGTACATAATTAAAATCACGTGTTGGTGAAATTGCACCCAGTTTAATTTGACGCTTACCATTGGCAATTTGCGAAATGATGGTAGGTATGACAGCACGAGCAGACTGCCGAGGGCCGTAGGTGTTAAATGGCCTGACAATGATTACAGGCAACCCGAAGGATGCATAGAATGAAAAAGCTAGCTGGTCTGCCGCAATCTTGGTTGCCGAGTAAGGTGACTGTCCTTGCAATGGATGCTGCTCAGTGATGGGGACAAATTGCGCCGTTCCATAAACCTCGCTAGTAGAAGTATGAATGACCTTACTAATTCCCAATTCACGAGCAGCCTGTAACACATTCAAGGTGCCTTTGATGTTAGTGTCGACATAAGTATCAGGCGAATGGTAAGAGTAGGGGATTGCAATAAGAGCGGCCAAATGCAGCACAACATCACAGCCAATCATCGCCACTTTAACCCCGTGTGGGTCACGTATATCACCAACAAATACTTCAAAATTGCCTTTAACGTCGTCCGCACATTGATCCAACCAGCCCCACGAATTGAATGAATTGTAAAGCACAAAAGCTCGTACCTTATAGCCCAGGCGAACGAGCGCTTCGGTGAGGTGAGAACCGATAAAACCATCGGCGCCAGTAATTAATATCGTATCTTTTTTAGACATTTAAATAATCTCTTATGTTTCTAGTTAATGCAGTGAAAAGAGACGGTAACGTCTATTTCTTAGTCTAAAGTACTTCCGCTATCTCAAATGCGAGGAGGAAGAAAAACTTTTGGTTAATACTAAATACCTTACTTAAATGCCTGCGAGTGAAGATGGTTGTTTAGCAAAGGTAGCACTTCGAGTAGTGAGGTAATCATATGACATTTCTGGTGAATTCTTTCTGACGGACACTGCTTTCCAAAAAATACATTAAACCCAACGCCAGCCGCTATTCCCGCTTCGATATCAGTAGGCTTGTCACCAATCAAAATAGAATTACTCAGGTCTAAATCTAACTCATCATGAGCCTGTAAAATCATCCCTGGATTTGGTTTACGTGAAAAATCATCTTTTTTATATTTTCCTAACCCTTTAGTTGGATGAAACGGAGAAAAATACACTTTGTCGATTGGTGCATGTGCATCTAGAAACTTTCCACACATCCAGGAGGTTAATTGATGGAAATGTTGTTCTGAATAAAACCCACGCCCAATACCCGACTGATTAGTAATTACCACAACTTTAAACCCATTAGCATGAGCAGTGCGCACTAACTCAAAGATTCCATCTATAAACTCAAAATTTTCGATAATGTGGACATAACCATGATTAATATTAATGACACCGTCACGATCTAAGAATAATGCCCTGGACCACATTGGAGTATCAATCATATGCTCAAGCTGTACCATTAGTAACCTCCAAGTGTGCTATTAAAGTGTCACAGTTATCAACCGCAGCCAGGTCGCTATACTTCCCGCCAACACACCGATCCGCAAAGGTGAACATTATTTTCGTAGAATAATCATCTAAGGTCTCTTAAAATGTTCAGAAATCCTCTTTTCTATCACTCTAACCACCATCGGTTATTGCGAAGAAATGAAGCTCCAAAACGACTCTTAATCTCCCCATGCAGAGGTTTCCCTTTACCTCTATCTAGCGAATCTGTTGGGAATATTTCCCAAAACTTCTGCTGTAACCGATCATCATCTTCATGTGGCTGCCACGTTCCATTAAGGCGCTCGTCCATTTCGATTACTACATCACGTATTTCTTCTGGAGTATTGTCGATGAGCCACATACCTTTTGATTCGTAGCTTGAATCTCTGAGGGCAAAGGCAACACCGCTAGCTAACGTTTCTTTAAGTGATAACTTTTGGTCCTCTATCGTGTTTACATGACGCTTGACTATACCTATAGTCGTCTGTTGATATGTGACTAAATAACCTAATGGTGCGTGATCAACGAAAGCTAATGGTCGTCGAAATATCGCTGACACTGAATCATATCCTGTATAAGATGAAAGACAGAAAGCGCACTTCGCACCCAAATAGATATCCATGAAATCACTTCGCATTCCGTTAGATGCATAATCTATGACCATGTGGTGACTACTATTTAATGGCTTTTCAACCATAACTCCCATTCGGAAGACATAATAGCCTCGATTAGCTAATTCCTCAGCGGCTAATAAGTAGTTTTTTACATCAACATCGCGATGGTTATGATAAGTAAAATCAACCCCTGTTATATGGCTATTTAAGTAAGCACTGTCTCGGGCAATAATACAAACAAATGGAGCACCTATAGGTAGTCCCATTAATCGTAACTGAGCCCGTCCTTTTGCTTCTTCTTTTTCAGTGAACTCAAGATGAGGTGGAAGTTTATCATAAAGGTTATATACATCACGATCATGCTGAGTATTACTACCAATTTCATGAACTTTACCGTCAGGCACGAGATGATTTATTCGATCAATTGGCGCAAGGACCCAAGCCGGCCAAACATTAATAGTACGTTTCCACATTTTCGCTAACTGCTGATTGGAAACTGGCCTCGTTTTAAAATAAAAGAGATCTATATGGCGCTGCACAGGCTGATTCACACCGGAATCATACTCACATAGATGTATCTCCGTATTGCCTGCAAAATGCCCTATTCTTGCACTTTCTAAACCGCAAAATCTCACGAGTAGCCAAGGTCTTATAATGCGAAGGGAGAGCACAATGGGAAAAGCCACAACAAACAAAGGTGATTGTAAAACAATAACCAAAGCAAGTTTTATTTTTCTAGACAGCGTTGGATATCCACCTTTCCTAATTGAATGAATCTGCCCTAGGATAAAATTTTTCATATCTTGAGTTTCCTTAGGTTATTAGCTTTTTCATATCTACCAGGTGTGCCTACATCCAAAAATACATCTGAGATCTCATGACTGAAAATACTACCCTTAAATCGATGTAACACTTCTGTGCTGAAATCAGTTATATAATTCAAATTAGTTCCTATTATTTTTAGCAATTCTGCTGAAAGGATGTATACAGCTCCGTTGGCAAGATTACCCGGTGGGCTCTCCACTTTCTCATGAAATCCAATAACAACTCCCATATCATCCAATTCAACTATCCCGCAAGATGATGGTTCGTCAGTACGAAATGTCATCATTGTCATGAGGCAACCTAATGGGCGATTAGTATGTGCACGCTGAAATGCAATAAAATCTGCCATACAATAATTATCAGCGTGAATCAACAATCCGTCTTCGCCCTCAAAAAAATTTAAATTTTTAATCAAAGTTCCAGCAGTACCAAGTAAACAACTCTCGTGCACCAAATGAATTTTTTGCTGAAAAGGGCTTTCTTCTACAAATTCTTTCACCTGATCTGCTAAGTAATGTGTATTAATCAATAACAAGTCAACATTAGCCTCAGTCAAGCGCTCCACCCATATCTGAAGCAAGGGAGTTCCATCAATTGGGACTAAACATTTAGGAATGGTGTCTGTAATTGGCCTAAGACGAGTCCCTAGGCCAGCGGCAAGTATGAGTGCACGCATAGTCAGTCAGCAAGCTCTAATGCGAGGTCGCGGGGCGAGAGAGGAATATTGCCGACCCGACTTACCTGACATGCTGCAGCAACTGAACCCAAGTACATACTTTGCCAGATGTCTGCGCCCAGGGCCAATGACATCGAACAGCATGCCAGTAAGCTATCACCAGCCCCAGAAGAATCCTTTGGAGCCATATTAAACGCCGGTAGACGATCAGTTGGCCACTCATCCTTAGTTATTATGGAGGCTTGTGCAAGCAGTCCTTCAGCACCGAGCGTCAGAATAATATTCTTGGCATCAGATTTTTTGCGCAATTTTTCGGAAAGTACAACCAGCCCCGAACTAAAGTCTCCCAAAGCAAGCCGAGCTTCTCGCTCAGTCGGGGTTAGCAACATCATGCCCTTGAAACGGGAAATATCGCCAATTTGCGAAGAAGATTGGCTATCTGCCACCATCAGTATTTTTTTTGCCCTGCAGGCGATTACTATTTCATCGACCAATGATTGCGGTAGACATCCATAATTAAAGTCGGAAAAAATTAAAATATCTGTCATCGGTAAAACAGATTTCACAGCTCCGAGTATTCTGCCAGCCAGCTCATGGCTAATAGCTTGCTGGCGTAAGTGACTAACCCGGAGCAGTGTCTTGCCAGAAGCACGATAACGCTGTTTAAGGGTGGTGGGGCGATTATCATCTTCAAATACTTCAGCCACCACACCATACTCGTCCAACTTTTCGAGTGCAAACTTAGCGGAACTGTCTTTACCTGATACCGAAATATATCGCACATCAGCACCGAGATTTCGCGCGTGGGCAGCAACAATAGCGGCACCCCCTACAAAACTTTGGTTTTGTATAGGCGTAACGACGATCGTGGGATCTTCCTGAGACATACCAAGCGGATCACAATCAATGTATTCATCCACAATAAGGTCGCCTACAACTGTCACGCGAAAGCCCTTAAATTTTTCAACCGTGGTACGCAGATCAGCCATCGTAAAGCCGTGTCTTTTAGGGAAATCCATAGGCCTAATAATAGAGGACAAATTCGAATTCAGCATTTCCTTCTGAAGCAAGTCGACAGAGGAGAACCGCATTTCACCCGAACTATACAGAAGCTTGCCACCATAACTTTCAACAACAGACTGCTCAGCACCGTAATGCCCTTCATGTTCTTTGCCTCTAACCACAATTTGTGGTTTCAATTGCTGTATCAAAAATTCAGGCTGAGTATTCAGGATAAATGCATAATCAACAAAGCTTATAGCTCGGATCCCTTCAAGCCTGAGCTCTTCAGGAACCAATGCACCAAATGCATTATTACTGGAGACGCCAACCACTAGAAAATCGCCACATTCAGCGGCAAAGCTAAGTAGGCGAAGATGCCCCGGATGAACGGTGTTGAAATTCCCCGAAACAAAAACAATCCGCTTTCGAACACCCGCCAACTGCCGGATTTCGTTAGCCACTTTATAATCATGTGAGAGCTCTTTGTTCATTTTATTTCAGTACGTTCAATATTATATATTGTCGCATGTGCGCGCACAGATTCAACAGATTTACCTGTAAACGGCAACCATTTAGCCCCAGAAGTTTGTACATAGGGCCATATATATACAACGGAGCTTGCTTCCAAGTACTTAAAATTCTCAATGTCTTTGATAGTGACACCACCGATCAGTTCAATAAAATTATACAGCATACGACCCACTTCCTGTCCCATCATTTATTTCCTAATCCATTAAAAAAAACTTTTACTGCACTTATCACATATGCAACTTGAGCATCACTTAACTCGGGATAAATTGGCAGACTTATCATTGTATTCGCAAATTTTTCAGCGTTAGGGAAATCGCCCAGTTTGTAGCCCAAGTCTTTGGCTGCATCCTGCAAGTGTATGGGTATCGGATAGTGTATACGAGTATCTACACCTTGATCATGCAAGCTCGCCATCAACTGGTCTCGTTGATCCGTGCGAATAACGAAGTTATGATAAACACATTCTTCCCATGTCTGATCGACTGGTACTTGAACATAGTTAGCCAAGCCCGTCCGATAACATTCCGCAATTTCACGGCAGCGCTCATTCCAGCCATCAAGAAACCCTAATTTTATTTCGGCAAATGCCGCCTGCATAGTGTCCAGTCGAGAATTAAAGCCCCACATCTCACATTCATCACGGTTGCGCAAACCATGATTACGGAGTTTTCTAATTTTCAATGCAAGTTTTTCATCATTGGTGGTGATTAAACCTCCATCACCATAAACACCAAAGTTCTTTAGTGGATGCAAGCTAAAACCAGCAGCTAAACCAATCGAACCAACACGGCGACTATGGTAACGTGCACCAAACGCTTGCGCCGCGTCTTCAACAACATGAATATCATGAAACTGCGCCAAGGTATTTATTTCGTTCATCGGTGCTGGACGGCCAGTTAAGTGCACCGGTATTATGACGCGAGTTTTGGTAGTAATTGCAGCTTCGATACACGCAGGATCAATATTAAAATCTTCGCCCACATCAACCAACACCGGTGTTGCACCTGTTGCAGCGACTACCCAGGCAGATGCAATAAATGAATTGGTTGCTGTAATAACTTCGTCTCCAGGCCCAACATCTAATGCCTTAAGTATCAAAAATAATGCGTCAGACCCGTGCCCTACACCAATGGCATGCATTACGTCGCAATAAACTGCCGCTTTACGCTCAAAAGATTCGAGCCGCTCACCCATGATATAAAAACCACTTCGTCCAACGTCAATAAAGGCTTTGGTTAACTCACCTTCGAGATTCCGAAACTGGCCGGCTAAGTCGACAAAAGGTATGTCCATATTAGTCATAGAAAACCTTAATCAATTGTATAACATGGTCTTGTTGCTCACGGGTAATGAATTCGTGTACTGGTAGCGATAAGGTATTATCAGCAACATTCTCAGCAACAGGGAAATCGCCACTTTTATGGCCCAGATAAACTGCGGCTGGTTGCAGGTGCATCGGAATTGGGTAGTGTATCTTTGCATCCACGCCATTTTCAATTAAATATTTTTGCAGCTCGCTCCGGCGCTCACAAGAAATTGAATAGAGGTGATAAACCTGATAAATATCAGCATCACGTTTGGGTATAATTATTTGAGGTAAAGCACTTAAATTTCGATCGAAGTAATCAGCATGCGCCACACGAGATTCAGTGATTAGGTCGATTTTTTCGAGCAGGTGCCTTGCTACAACTGCTTGTACGGTATCCAAACGAGAGTTGTAAGCAAACATGCTACATTCATCTCGACCAGACAAACCATGGTTACGCATTAGGCGTAATTTATCCGCTAATTCGTCCGAGTTAGTTGTAATTATTCCACCGTCTCCCCATACATTGAGATTTTTTAACGGATGAAAACTAAAACAGGCTAACGTACCAAGAGAACCCACTTTACGGCCTCTGTATGTGGCATTTATGGCGTGGCAAGCATCCCCAACAATTGGCAGGTTATATTTACATGCAATAGCTTCAATAGCATTCATATCGCAAGGCTTTCCAGACCAATGAACTGGAAGAATTGCTTTCGTCGCAGGGGTGATTTTCGCTTCGATTTGTCCAGCATCAATATTGTAATCAGGTCCTACATCACAGAATACTGGCTTTGCACCAGCGGTAACAATCGCCCCAATGGTTGCATAGAAGGTAAATGGTGTAGTAATAACCTCATCACCCTCTCCGATACCCAATGATTTTAGACTGAGGAATAAAGCGTCCGTGCCACTACCAACCCCAATTGCATGGCGCGTATCACATATGGCTGCATATTCCTTTTCAAGAAGATCAACTTCTGAGCCAAGTGTAAAGTCTCCACGTATTACAACTTCACGCATTTTGGCCCAGATAACTTCGTGATCAGCAAACTGCTGCTCCAAATAATTGTGATTAATATCAAGCTTATTGGTCTGCCGATACTGTTCAGGCAGAAAGTTTTTTGTGATGGTCATAATTGTATAATTCTCAAAATTTAGTTATATAACCCAGATGGGAGCGATTCCATTTCAGAAAAGGGCTTGCTAAGCCAGTGCGCAGTGGCGTCCATTCTTTGCCCAAAGGTAACGGACTCTTACCAAAAAAGCACTTTAGTGTCTTTATTGAACTCATCGAACAAGCCTGATACTTGTTGCTTAGGTCTGAGGGGGGGCATTCTGAAAAACCAAAACCCAAGTATGAACAGACGACTTCAATTACTCAACTATAGATGAAATTTTTGTGAGTAAAGTATTAGACGTAACCAAAAACTCTAGAGTAAAACTTACCTATCAATGCATCAGCTAAACCAGTTCCAGAAGAGTAGCGCCTACAAAAAAGACAGCCAACCTATGGCGCATAGCAAACATTTCTTCAAGTTTTTGGCTGGTTCTGATGCAGCCACTTCATAAGCATATGACCAACCACCAACTGCATATCTTCTGCAATTTGCATATCGCCTACAGGGAAGTGAATCGAAAAATCGGCCAAGGATTTACAGTGCCCGCCTTCATAACCGAGAATAGCACAAGACCTGACACCCATGGCCTTAGCTTGATCCAATACCCGCAAAATATTGGGTGAATTGCCACTACCCGACAAAACGATCAATAAATCGCCAGACTGTCCCTGCACGGCAAGTTGTTCAGAATAAATATGCTCATAACCGACATCATTAGCCAGGCAAGTTATCACGGCTGGGTTGGCCGACAGGGCATGCACCTTCATACCAGCCCCAGTGCGCTTAGCAATACCATACAAAAAATCATTGGCCAGATGGATAGCGTTGCCCGCACTACCCCCATTACCACAAAAAAACACTTGCCGCCCTCCTTTCCAGCATGCATGCATATCCAGACCGAGTTGAGCCACTCCAGACCAGTCAGACGAACCAAGTAGGTCACTGAGCTTGGTAGCATAGTTTGCGCAAAAAGTTTCTAGTTGCATTTTAGTATCCACACTCACTCTCCAACAACTCCTGTCTTCTCCATCCATTTCAGGTTGTAGAAATAATCTTCATCCTTGAGGGCACCACTGCGATAGCATTCAATTATTTCACGTACCGCATGCTCAACTGTTTTTTTCGGCTTAAACCCTGTCGCTAATAACCTATCTGAGTTAATCCTATAAGAACGCGGATCATTAGATTCGGTCACCACTACCTCAACAGGAATATACTTTGTTATTAAATTAGCGATATCGATAATCGTAATGTTCTCGAAGCCAGCATTGTAAATGCCAGTATGCTCAGGATTATCTATGAAGTGCAAATAAACGTCTGTTATATCATCCATATGGATATTTGGTCTAGCTTGATTGCCACCAAAAACGGTGATTTTCCCTTTCGACAAGGCCTGCATAGTTAGTAAATTTACGGCCACATCCAGACGCATACGTGGCGATATCCCACACACTGTCGCTGGGCGAATAATTTGTACTGTCATCTTATTCTGATAACTCAACAACACCCGCTCAGAAACCATTTTAGTTTTGTTATATTCTGAAATGGGCTTAAGCTCAAGATCTTCGGTGACCTGATCTTCGTCTTTGATACCATAAACGCTTCCAGAGGAAGCGTAGATGAACTGCTTAACACCTTGGCGCACAGCCTTATCCGCCAATTGCATAGTAGCCAAAGCGCTGATTTCCCAAGTAAGCTTGGGGTCAAGATCGCCACAGGGATCGTTGGCCACAGATGACAAATGAATGACAATATCGATATTGGTAAGATTGATGCTGTCAATATCACGTACATCGCCCTTAGTGACCGTAAGATTGGGGTGGGTGGTCAAAAAGTCGCCAAACCATTGGGCGTCGAGCACCTGAACCTTGTGGCCACGCGCAAGTAACTTAGGGACAAGCACACTGCCTTTATAGCCGCAGCCACCCGTAACAAATACATTCATTTGAGCTCCTTAGATAATTATAGATGAGTACATTTAGCGTTACAAATTCATGACATCCGCTCCAAGCATTGCCAATGCTAAAGTTTCGGCCACACTGCCGAAAAAAAGCTCCTTCATCCGCAAACACTGAGAGTATTTAATTGTATACTTTTGATAAGGTATTCGAAAAGTTTAAGTTAAAATCCTAAGCAGATTATAACATAAGGATATTTACTTTTATCCCCTATAGTTTATCGCTAAAACATTTTCGTGCAATCATTTCACCTATCGGCAGAGCCGACGTTGCAGCAGGCGAAGGTGCGTTGTACACATGCAACATTCGGTCGGTTTGTTCGTACATAAAATCATGTACAGCTTCACCATTTCTTTTCACTACTTGTGCGCGTATACCAGCTTGATAAGGCAAAAGATCAGTGAGCGCCAGTTCTGGGCAATATTTCTGACAACTTTTAAGATAGGCCGCGCGTGAAAGCGATCCTTTGAGTTCGCGTATTGTATGACTTCGGTGCTGCCAAATAAGCTTCCAAAAGCCGGAATAACTTGCAAAAGAAGCTATGTCTTTCAGATTAATCGATAACTTAGGATAACCCTCCCTGGCAAGTCCAAGCACAGCGTTGGGGCCTAATGTTATACTACCATCTATCATTCTAGTCAAATGTACGCCGAGAAATGGTAAGGATGGGTCAGGCACTGGATAAATTAAATGCTGAACAATCCCACTCTTATCTGCGGGCAATCTAAAATATTCACCCCTGAACGGGATTATTCTAAAATCAACTGCCAAGCCTGCGAGCCGCGCCAGCCTGTCTGCCTGCAAGCCCCCACATACGATTAGCTTTTTTACTTTCCACGCCGAGACTTCAGTCCCGACCTCTACAAAGTCTTCATTCTCGAGAATGCGATTTACCTTTGACCCTAAGACAATTTTTGCCCCTTTTGCGGCAATAAGCTCAGCCAGTGTGGCGCATACCTCTCGATAGTCGACAATCCCCGTGTCCGAACTAAGTAGCGCAGCCGTACCAGCAATGTTAGGCTCAAGCTCACGCAACTCCTCCCCTGATAGTCGAGTCAATTTGATCCCATTTGATTGGGCACGCAAATACAGCCCATCAAGACGAGCTTCTTCAACTGAGTTAGTCGCAACAATTAATTTCCCACATTGCATGTAAGCTATATTGTGTTGCTGACAAAAGGCTACGGTTGCCTCTAGCCCATCCCTGCACAGCTTTGCTTTAAGGCTACCCGGCTCGTAGTATATACCCGCATGAATAACGCCACTATTATGCCCACTCTGATGCCTTCCGAACGCCGTTTCTTTTTCAATAAGGAGTAGGCTGGCGCTCGGATGAATCTCCAGCAACTTATGCGCCGTCGCCAATCCAATTATTCCACCACCGATAATGCAATAGTCGTAAACCATTAGAAAAATAAGCCATAGTTGTTTTGAGGCTTAGCATAAAGTGACAATTTACTTATTTTCATCCAGACTTGCCCACGATGTCTATGTAAGAACCTGTTCTCTTTATTTCCCCATCTTCCAACTCAACTATCTGAGTACAGTTTTTAAGCGTGGTTAAGCGGTGGGCTACAATGATTACAGTGAGGTCATCTCCTAGATTTTCAATAGCTTCCATCACTGCGCGCTCTGTATTATTGTCCAGAGCACTTGTGGCCTCATCAAACACGAGCACTTTAGCTTGTTTATATAGCGCACGGGCAATGCCTATACGCTGGCGTTGCCCACCAGACAAACGCACACCTCGCTCACCTACTACAGTGCTGTATTGCTGACTCCAAGATTCAATCGTTTTTGCAATCTGTGCCTTCTCAGCAGCTTGTCGCACGCGGGCATTGTCTATTTGCTCTACCGGTACACCAAATGCGATATTCTGCGCAATGCTGGTGTCTGATAAGAAAATAGTTTGTGGAACGTGCGCAATATGCCGTTGCCAGCCACGGTGGTTTCGCTCAACCACACGCACACCATCTACGGCAAGACTGCCAGTAGTGGGCTGTAGAAGTCCCATAATAATATCTAGCAAAGTGCTTTTACCACTTCCTGTAGCTCCAATAAAGCCGACACGACTGCCTTTTCGAATACTTAAGCTAAGATCATTTTGTAATACCCACGGAGCACCTTTCGTATATTGAAAACTTAAATTATTTAAAGTAATACTATGATGAAACGGCATGAGTTGCTGAGGTGGCGCATCCACATAGCTTGGTAAAGGTTGATCAAGAAGATCTAAAACACCACTCAATGATGCTTGGCCACCACGTATATTCGTCCAGCTAGAGTAGCCCTGCTGAAGCACCGGCAACAGTCGTTGAGCACCCAGTGCCAATGCACCAAGCACCGGTATAGCAGTGGTAATGCCTGATGACCCAAGGGATAGGAAATAGGCTAACACAGCTATTAGCACCATACCTAACGCTTCTATACCATAACGCGGACTACCGCTGATAATAGATATATTTGCTTGAGCTCGACGTAGTGGCAGATCTGCATTCTTATAAATTTTACAATAAGTCGATTGTGTACCATCAATAAGCACATCCCGAATACCACCCAAACCTTCTTGGAGCGCATTAATCACTCGGCCTGTTTCATAGTTAACCCGCCGACCATCTCGTGCCAAAGATTTTTTAGTTGCTAATATAACGATCACATAGATAGATCCAAAGCCAATAAAAGAACTCAGAGCCACTGAAGGTTCAATAGCTAACAAAGCAAATAAAATAGAAGATAACATGAACATAGCACTTAAAATGAATGTCAATGGCATGAGCGTCGTTCCCACCACAGCATTTGCTTTGGAAGAAATGCCAGCAATCACCTCACTACTATTACGTGCTGCATGCACAGAATAAGGCTGATAGAGCGTACGCCGGTAGATGCTGAAACTTAAATCAGCGCCAATTGCATAAGTAAGTCGCATTTGTGTCCACAATAAAGTAAACCGTGCCACGCCAGAGAATAATGCTGCCATAGCGAAAAGGATAGTTAGCGGTGGCAACAGTTGCTCAGGCTCAGTCAGGTTTAACGCATGAATAAGTGGCTGAGCCAGTGCATGGTCAAATATGCGATCTGGCGCGGTTAATGCCCCTAAAAACGGAAGTACGGCACCGATACTAATCACCTCGGCAAAAGACGCTAAAATCATCACTAGAAATAATAGCCCAAATTGCAAACGCCGCCTTGGGTTAATGTGCCGCCACAGACGAAGTAAAAGTTTTGGTAGGGCTTGGTTTGGCATTTTCATTTTTTACTCTAGTGAAGATTAGACAACGATTTAGCACTTATAGATTTTTTTGGGTTATACGGACCTTCTGACGGCACTTTGATTAAATCAATTTAGGGCCTGATTAATCTGCCTGTTACACTATCAAAACCTACTGTAATCCCCCCATTATTAACATTGGTTAAAAATAAAGAATTTCTCCGCCTCACTAGGGTCGAAAAGCTTGATTAACTTAAGTTAATACTTTGTTTTCAAACTAGCTTCGAATGATAAATTACCAGCTGTACTGCCTGGACTGTATACTCAGACGACAAGAAACACGAAGCCAATTCTGGTTTAACCAGTAGCGCAATGTTTCTTGCGCACTTGATACTTTGCTTATTCAAACTGCCTGTTCTCACACATGACGGTGTACAATCTCGCAAGCAGGTGTCGATTCTGATGACTACGGAGCCTTTGGAAATGGTCTTTTGTATTTCTATACAATTGATATCACCAGCTACATTATTTTCTGTTCGAACCATCCAGATTTTTTTGGTTTATAACTTACTGCCACGCGATCTAGACACCCTGCTACTAAATTATTTTTTGTAGTGGAATGTTAGACTGCACTCTGTTATTGAAATTCTATACAACATCACTACATTATTAAACACTTAATTTCAATGCTAGAGTGGGACATAAGAACATTTTCTGAAGGCAGAACTTACCACCTACCTCAGGAATTTATTCCAACATAATCGTTATATTTAAGCCAATTAGGCTACGTTTTAAATAAGAACTTCACTGCACAGTTTTAAATTATTAAATTAAAATCGTAAATATTACAACTCTACTCTAGCAGAACGTGAAAGAATTGCTCCTATAAAAAAGAAGTAAAAGAAATAAAATTTAGGTGCGAATGTAGCCATGCTTGAAATAATAGTCGCCATTAAGAGTAGAGTAAACATCATCCCAACTTTACCTTTCTTCTTAACTACTGCATAAACAGTAAATATCGACATAAGTGTCCATCCCACAAGACCAAATTCGACTAATGATGTCAACATGGGAGAAAGATCATCAAAATATTCAGATGGCACACCTAAAACACTGTCTGTGTACATGTAAAATAACGGGCCTAATGGCATAAGCGCTTGCTCAATTCGAAAGCCATCCATCAATGCATTAACTGCCTGCCCCCTCTTGTCCGACACATAAGAATATGTAAGCGGGGTTTTGAGGGCCTCAATCTCATAAAAGTCGAATACCGAATAAATATTCGCTAAAAAATATACGACATATTCTCTAAACACTAATGCAATGATTATTAAAATGGAAGCTATGCCTAACGAATAAAATATCTTAAGCTCTAGTTTGCTTTTCATTAAAAAAGTCCATATTAAAACGAAAAACAGCAATATGGCTAACACACTATGAACCCTAGCTTGAGTTAATATTATTTCTAAAATACCCAATAATGAAGAAACCAAAAGCACATTACTATTAAGACCCTTACCTTTTAACTTAAAAGAGTAGGTATATCCAAAAACACACCAAGACAGTAATATAAAACGGCTAAAAGCATACCAGTTTCTATTAGCTTCAAATCCTTTATACATCTCCACATCAAGATGCCCCAGGACTTCACCCCTACTATTAATTGTAATAAAAGCCTCATTTAGAGGCCGAAAATATTCAAAAATATTGAATTTGAAATGGTATTGAATTAGTGAGAAAATGCCAAAAAAAATCAAACACCTCGCCAAATTATTGGTAAAATTAACGAATATATCTACATCACTAAATATAAACTTTGCAACAAAAACCTGGAAAAAGTACATGAATACATAAAATGTAAAATATAAATATTGAGTGGAATTCAACCATGACCAACTAAACAATAGAATACTGAAGATTATTGAGAAAAGTATCACGCTATCGATTTTTACGCTCCAGCTTTTCTTCATAACAAAAATAAACGTAATAACTACTGATCCCACAGTCAATAATTTGTTTATATCTATATTATTTTCCATTAAGGAAATTCCGATACCTGGCGGCAGCACAAGAGAAAGTATCACCAGCCACATGACAATTGACCTAACAGAGTATTTTTTAATAACTTTTCTATTTCCTTTATTTAGATTTTTAAAAATATATCTAGGTGCGATTGATTTATTAACAATAATTTAACTCTAACCAGATCATACAAATGTTTTAAAGCGCCTTACAAAGCAAGACAGTTTTGTCTGTCTTTTCCCAAGTAAAATCAGGAAGCTCACGGCCAAAGTGGCCATAGGCTGCAGTTTGTTGATAGATTGGGCGCTTAAGGTCTAACATTTTAATTAAGCCACCTGGTGTTAAGTTAAAGTGTTCTCGCACTAGAAGAACAATTTCGTTATCTGTTAGCTTTCCTGTACCAAATGTATTGATTGAAATTGAGGTAGGCTCACTAACGCCAATGGCATAGGAGATCTGAATCTCACAACGATCAGCTAAACCTGCAGCTACGATGTTTTTGGCTACATAGCGGCCTGCGTAGGCGGCTGAGCGGTCTACTTTGGAAGGGTCTTTACCAGAAAACGCACCTCCACCATGCCGCGCCATGCCGCCATAGGTATCCACAATAATCTTACGTCCTGTAAGCCCACAGTCCCCTACTGGGCCACCAATCACAAAGTTTCCTGTTGGGTTAATATGGAATTGTGTATCGCTAGTTAACCATTCGCTTGGAAGTACTGGCTTGATGATTTCTTCCATTACCGCTTCGCGCAAGTCGTCTAAGCTGATGGAGGGATCGTGCTGGGTAGACAAGACTACTGCATCTATACCAACTGGCTTATCATCTAAGTAGCGCAAGGTAAGCTGACTTTTTGCGTCTGGACGTAACCACGGCAGCTGGCCATTTTTTCTTACTTTAGCTTGCTGCTCTACCAATCTGTGTGAATAGTAGATAGGCGCAGGCATGAGCACATCGGTTTCGTTGCTAGCATAACCAAACATTAAGCCTTGGTCACCAGCACCTAATTCCTTATCACCTGACTCATCAACACCCATGGCAATGTCTGATGACTGCTTGCCTATGGCATTGATAATGGCGCAAGATGCTCCGTCAAACCCTACCTCACTACTGTTGTAGCCAATATCTAGGATTACTTCTCGAATTATTTCTTCCAAATCGACATAAGTCGATGTTCTAACTTCACCTGCCACAATAGCCATACCAGTTTTAACCATGGTTTCTACGGCAATACGTGATTCCGGATCATCTCTAAGCATTGCATCAACAACCGCATCAGAGATTTGGTCGGCTAGTTTATCGGGATGGCCTTCAGAGACTGATTCTGAAGTAAATACTGAATAGTTGGACATGTGTTTTTCCTTGTGTTCCTAGACACTGCGCTGCCGCAATGACGGGATCTTATATGCTACATCGCTATGACGCGGTTAATTAAATATTAAATAGATGTTTAATTTGCTTATATTCTAGAGAATCTATTCGTGGGCCAAACTGACTTACCACCCTTGCTGACGCTTCGTTAGCAAATTTGGCTGCCAATGCGTAACTGTGACCTTCATTAATAGCATACAAAAAGGCACCGGCAAACATATCGCCTGCGCCGTTGGTGTCTACTGCATTTGCTGTAACGCCAGGTGTTTGCACCAAATTTATACCATCATAGGATAATGAACCGCCAGCACCACGGGTAATTACAAAAGTCTTTGCATACTTTTTCAATTGTTCTGCTGCAGCTTCCGTACTGTGTGTGTTAGTAAAACTCCTTGCTTCGTCTGAGTTGCAGAACAATAAATCTACGCCATCACCAATAACCTTGTGCAAGTTATCTTCGAATACCTGAACAACAAATGGATCGGAGAGGCTAAGTGATGTCTTCACTTGGTTTGCTTTGGCACACTCCATAGCCTTTACGGCAACATCAGTTCTAGTGTCATCGGTGACTAGATAGCCTTCAAGGTATAACCAATCTGAATTAATAAGGGTAGGCTCATCTACCTCATCTGAGGTTAAATCTAGATTTGCACCTAAGAACGTATTCATCGTACGTTCGGCGTCGTCTGTGACCATGACTAAGCACTTACCGGTGGTACCAGAGTTCGCTTCTGCTCTGTGGAAATCGACGCCTGTTGCCTGTAAATCCTCAACAAAAAATCTTCCATCACCATCATCTGCTACCTTACCAGAATAGAATGTTTTGGAGCCAAAACAGCTTGCGGCAACGATGCTGTTGCACGCCGAACCACCACAGCTTCGTTTAACATGAAATGAGTGAGAGCTCAGAGCACCTAGTAGATGAAACTGCCTTTCTTCATCGACTAAGGTCATTAAGCCTTTGTCTATGTTATGAGTGTTTAAAAACGCATCAGTCACCACAACTTCAGTATCTACAAGAGCAGCACCTATGCCGTAAATTTGGTATTTTTTCATTTTACAACTCTATCATTAGATTGCCAATCGACTTTACCAAGCCGCAATGACAGAATTAAACTTATTGACTATCGCGCTTAAGTTGCGCTATCTCTTGAGTGATTGTTTCATGCTCAGCAATTTTTCGCTTTAAAAAGCTTGTCGTTAAATTGGCTTTTTCTTCTAACCCTTTAGGAGTGAGCAGGTATAAATAACTGAGTTTATCTGTATTACGCTTGAAGTTACCCGCCTTCACAAATCCTTTGTCAATTAGCGCTCTTAGGCAGTAATTCACTTTACCCACACTTACACCCAATTCTTGAGCCAATTCTCGTTGTGAGGCTTCTGGATTGGACTCTATAAGTTTGAGTATTTTTAGGTGAGTTTCTGTGGACATGGTTTGCGGTTTGCGGTTTGCGGTTTGCGGTTTGCGGTTTGCGGTTTGCGGTTTGCGGCTTGCGGACACGCTACCGCCCTACCCGGTCACTTATGGCATTTGCGGTGAAGCTTGTCGACCGCGTTCAACTGTTGAACGTTTATGCAACATTAGCACACTATTAGTCGGGGATTGGCTTATCCAGACTAGTTACGCGAGCTTTTTGATTTGGGTATTAGCTAATGAAGTAGGTGCTTGTTGATTTAATAAATCAATTAACACGATGGACCGTTGCAAACCATCTGTATGACTGAATACTGCTTTTAAGCCTCTAAAAGGGCCTTCTAGAATATTAATATTGTCGCCTTTTTGAGGCAAATCCTTTGCACTTGCACCCATCAACGCAGACTCTTCACGTAGTTTGATTTGCGCTATAAGAGCTTCTGGCACTTTTAATGGTTCTGCACCAAAACCCACTATTTTGCTTACGCCTCGGCTAGAGCGAATACTGGTATAGGTTAGGCCGTTTTGTTCTGGCTGTGCGTTAATAAATAAATAACCAGGAAACAGCGCTTCTTCTACTTCAATACGCTTTCCACGGCTAAGTTTTTCTATACGTATTTGCGGGCAATAACACTCACCCCGCTGGTTCTCTAGATTTTCTAGGGCACGCATTTCTTGCCTTGGCTTAACTTGTAATAATAACCAATTAGGTGCGCTCATGAGACACCTTGTGAGCGCCCTTAGGCGCTGCAGACCAACCTTGGCGCTTAACCCAGTATATATACACCGCAATCATTAGAATAAATAAGCCTGCACTAACTTGTGGCAGAATGAGCTGAGCCAACCCACCTAGAACCACAAGTGCTAAAGCTATAAAGATCATGGCCAACAAGGTTTGTCGAGAACCTAATCCCAAATCTTGCAACATGTGGTGAAAGTGAGACCGATCTGGATGAAAGGGTGACCGCCCTGCTTTTAAACGCTTAATGATAACTATAAAGGTATCAATAACGGGCAATGCCACACACCAGAGCACGCTAATGGGGTCCATGGCTTTGTCCGTTCCTGCAGCACCACCTTGGCTTAACTCAATAAGCACCCATGCTAAGACAAAACCAATAAACATACTCCCCGCATCACCGAGAAATATTTTACGCTCGCTAATGATGGATAGATTGGTGAGCAAATATGGTAAAAGGGCGGCGGCCATGACTAATAGGAAGTCCAACAAACGATAGTTGCCGCTAAGGTTCTCAAACACAAACACGCCAACTATGGCCACAAGAGCTAATGAGCCAGTAAGACCATCAATGCCATCACTCATGTTAATAGCATTGACTAAACCAATGACACCAAACAGGGTAAACGGAATGCCCCATTGACCTAAATGGATTTCACCCATGCCAAACAGATCACCTAGGGATTCCACATAAACACCAGTGCCTTTTATCATAATTAGACATGCAATGGCCTGAATAAGAACACGAACCCACACACCAAGCTGCCTTATATCATCAACTAGGCCTGCTACAAGAATGAGGGATGCCGATACTAGGAGGTAAAAAAGCTTATCGTGGATAGGGTAAGCGGCAAGAATGGCAACAAGAATGCCAACGTAGACAGATAGACCACCGATGAGAGGGATATGCCCAACGTGCTGCTTTCTACCACTAGGAATATCAACAAGATTGAAGTATATAGCAATCGGACGCAGCACCTTGATCGCCAAAAACGCGCTAACTAACGCGATTAGGTTGGCTTGCCAAAGTTCTTCTGTTATTGCCATGTTTATTACTTTCCTTGAGCTATTGCATGATTATACGGACAATTTTCTAGGAATTATTCCTAGTTTTACGTTTTGATGCGATATTATAAGTAAATATAAGGTGCCCGTATGTAAGTATTTGTACCTATGGGCCATTTTAAGCTTTTTGATTGACGGTTGACGGTTGACGGAAGATCACCACGTGATTTTGAGTCTTGCCGCATAGGAAACAACAGCAATAATAGAACTAACTGAACTCAGTTGTGCCACCCATGCCTTGGCGCAATACTTCTATTTCACCATCTACCAAACTGACTAATGAAGTCACTTCCATGCCGCAATACCCACCGTCTATGATCAAGTCTAGACTATGTTCTAGAGTTTGCCTGATATCGTAGGGGTCTGTTAAAGGAAATTCTTCATTGGGCAGGATTAACGAACTACTGAGCATAGGCTCGCCTAGCTCTTTTAGAATAGCCAAGGCAATAACGTTGTCTGGTACACGCAGGCCTATGGTTTTCTTTTTAGGGTGAAGGAGTTTTTTGGGCACTTCTTTACTGGCTTTTAGAATAAAGGTGTAAGCACCTGGAGTATGGGACTTTAAAATTCTATAGGCTTCGTTATCTACTTTAGCGTAGGTGGCAATTTGACTTAGGTCTTCACACACTAGAGTGAGATGGTGTTTTTCATCTAGCTGACGTATTTGTTTAATGCGGTCTACGGCTTTTTTGTCACCTATATGACAGGCAATGGCGTAGGCGCAATCTGTTGGGTACACCACTACACCACCCTTTTGGATGATTTCGGCGGCTTGTTTAATTAGGCGAGGCTGAGGAGATTCTGGGTGGATTTGAAAGAATTGGCTCATGGCTTGTTTTTTGTTTGCATTCTATTTTATGTTGGCAGTGGTTATTGTAGGCGTTAAACAGCTGTTTGTATTCATACAAAGATCATTTCTGTTTCGTTGAAAATCCCAGTAAGTCCAATTGCACTGGTACCGCACTTGGGGATGGTTCCTGAGTCTCATGATGTTCATGGGCAACATCAGCGCCTTCCTGCTGAGGTTGCCGGTTTAGCTGTGGCTCTGTTTGCGCCGCCTCTGTTTCTACAGCATCTAATTCATCAAACAGTTTCTCTGGCTCTAAGAGAGCTCGTTTAGACTTGCCATACTTATCCCACACTCGGTAACCGAGCACCAAACAAAACAACACCGCGATTAAGCAAACAAACAAACTGCTGAACTGGAACCCTGCCAACCACCCCAGCACATTGTCAAAGGCCATAGGCGTCATCCGCCGCCAACGTAGTTAATCATAATGCCTGCCGCAACAGCGGAGCCTATAACACCGGCCACGTTAGGGCCCATAGCATGCATTAACAAGAAGTTTTGGTTATTAGCCTCTAAGCCAACCTTGTTAGACACACGCGCCGCCATAGGCACTGCAGACACACCAGCTGAACCGATGAGGGGGTTAATACCACCACCGGTCATTTTATTCATGAGCTTAGCCATTAACACACCAGAAGCGGTACCAATAGCAAACGCCACCATACCCAAAACAAGAATGCCTAAGGTGGTTAGGTCTAAGAACTTATCTGCCGACAGTTTAGAACCCACTGCTAAGCCCAAGAAGATAGTCACTATGTTAATTAAGGCATTTTGAGTGGTATCTGATAAACGATCCACTACGCCAGATTCACGCATGAGGTTACCGAAACAGAACATACCCAATAGGGGTGCAGCGTCTGGCAGCATAAAGGCGACTAAAAGCAACAAGAGCAATGGGAATACAATCTTCTCCACTTTACCTACAGGTCGTAGCTGCACCATTTTTATCTGGCGTTCTTTTTCTGTGGTTAACGCACGCATAATTGGTGGTTGAATCAGAGGCACCAAGGCCATGTAAGAGTATGAGGCCACGGCAATAGCCCCCAATAAGTCTGGGGCAAGTTTACTGGCGACATAGATGGATGTGGGTCCATCGGCACCTCCAATAATACCTATTGCAGCGGCATCGGCTAGGGTAAAGTCCATCACACCTAAGGTGGTTAAACCCACAGCGCCGATTAATGTTACAAAAATACCAAACTGCGCTGCTGCACCCAAAAATAGGGTTTTAGGGTTAGCCAGTAGTGGACCAAAATCGGTCATGGCACCCACACCCATAAAGATGATCAGTGGGAAGGCGCCCGTTTCTATACCCACCGTATAGAACATATAAAGAATACCACCAGACTCGGCTAAGCCGGCTCCAGGGATGTTGGCCAATATGCCACCAAAACCAATAGGAATGAGTAGCAAGGGTTCAAAGTTGCGTTTGATGGCTAAATACAGGAGCACTAAGCCCACCGCCATCATTACGATTTGACCCGGCTGCACTTGATACAGGCCAGAGCTATGCCAGATTTGTAATAACTTATCCATGAATAATCCGCCTAAACTAA